>Ga0222640_1000077_pt1 | contig 32848 bp, 46 predicted proteins | sample AntAcemetagen187_FD_181144 | JGI IMG/M metagenome (GOLD analysis project Ga0222640, IMG submission 181144) | Saline water microbial communities from Ace Lake, Antarctica - #187 | ecosystem: Environmental > Aquatic > Non-marine Saline and Alkaline > Saline | place: Antarctica: Ace Lake... | reverse complement strand
ATTAAAGAATAAGAAATTTGTAATATATGTTCCACCTTGTAAAACAGATTTCCCTTTTGAGATTTAGCCCTATATCACCCTCTTGGGCAGAGGATTAACAAGTAAGATTATGGAAGCCAAAGATATTTTTAACTTAAATTGTATGATTCTAAAAGATGACAATGGGAAAGCACTCCCAAAGAAAGTGCAAAAACGAGTGAATGATTTTATAAATCACTTACCGAAAGTACCTTGGTTTAATCCTTCTCCTGATTTAAAAAAGGAGGATGTTGAAAAACAGGTAAAATTCACGCTCGATTGTTTTGGCGTAAAGGCAAAAGTTAAGTACGGAAAGCTACAAAAACAAGAGGACTGGGCTTCCGCTAGGGCTTCCGCTTGGGATTCCGCTTGGGCTTCCGCTAGGGATTCCGCTAGGGATTCCGCTTGGGCTTCCGCTTGGGATTCCGCTTGGGCTTCCGCTTGGGATTCCGCTAGGGCTTCCGCTTGGGATTCCGCTTGGGCTTCCGCTTGGGCTTCCGCTAGGGCTTCCGCTTGGGATTCCGCTTGGGCTTCCGCTTGGGATTCCGCTAGGGATTCCGCTAGGGATTCCGCTTGGGATTCCGCTAGGGATTCCGCTTGGGATTCCGCTTGGGATTCCGCTTGGGCTTCCGTAGAGGTCTTATTAAAAGATAATGCAGACTTCAAAAAGAAATACCCAAATGGAGCGTTTAAACAATTGTTTAAACTTTGGGAAATGGGATTATATCCTGTCGGAGTATTAAAGAATAAGAAATTTGTAATATATGTTCCACCTTGTAAAACAGATTTCCCTTTTGAGATTTAGCCCTATATCACCCTCTTGGGCAGAGGATTAACAAGTAAGATTATGGAAGCCAAAGATATTATTAACTTAAATCGTATGAATGTTATTACAAAAGTATCGGAGAAAATTGCCGAATCAGAGGCAAAACATATAGAGGAATTTGCTTGTGCTTTCCTTAAAAAAACAGATGCAGACCCCAGGAAAATTGTAATGATAACCCATAGAATGACAACCAAGACTGGAGTAAAAACAGTCTATTGGTTTGAGAAGAAAAGAGGCAGAAGCAGAAAGGGGATTCTAGACAATTTAAAACCCTAAGCCCTTACCCCCTCCCGTGGCTGGGAGATTAACAAGAACCACTATGGATGAAAACTTCAAACAACTAATAGAAGAACTCCGAGCAGAGGTTATGGAGAAGATAACTGACACGACTGATAGATGTAGATGTATGTGTCTAGGAGCTTTGGAGGCGAGTGAAGAAACTTTAGATATACAATCATGTCATCCTGCTATTAAAAGCATTGTGAGGACTGTTAAAACACTTATTCGTAACCAGTTGAAGTAATTTATATATTTTTAACCCATATAAATATGGCAAAAGACAAGAAGTCCATTGTAGTAGATGGCATAACGTACGTCCCTGAATCGGAAAGCACCCCTGCAAAGAGTTTAAAAGGGATGGAATACAAAATTGTAGATTTAGAAAAACTAGAACACGAACTTGCAAGCAATTCCTATATAGCCAGCCACCATGAAGAAAACGAAATGGTAATAAAAACATCAAGAGTCATAGAGATAATCGCAGAACACCGCCCTAGAAGAAGTAAATGAAATTTTAAATAATCTAACCAAATAAGAAAATGGAAATGCTATTTTTTATCTTGATCGGCACAGCCTTGCCGATGATGATTGCCTACAAGATGGCGAAAGACAAGAACAGATCAACTACCAAAGCCCTGTTTGTTTCGTTTTTCTTTGGCTGGTGCGCTGTTGTAATAATCTGGCTATTCTTGAAAACGCGCGACAAAAAGACGGGGATGTTGAAATAATGGTATAATAGGATTGAGGTTTTAACATCTAAAAAAATCGCAAAATGAAAGAACTTAGAACAATCTCAAAAAAAACATCATCTTTCAGGGTGTGCGATGATCTCGCAAATTCTCTTTGAAATGCTGGATGATGAGAAGGTGAGCTTTTCGGATGTTTGCCGGGTCACTCTCGCACCCGACCCGACCGTGAAGGACAGGTGGTTTATTACAATTACTTATTTATACCAAGAATATGACGAAGAAAAAAACAAAGGCGATGGGCAGACCGGTCAAGATACACCCATTCATCAAGGCGACTAGAAAGCTTTTGAAAGAAATTGAGCATGATGTCTTTATTTTTACTGATGAAGAATTGTTGAGACAGATCAACGAAATGCTTGAGCCAAAAGACCGGATTTGTAGATCGACTTTCCAAAAATGGAAGGAAAAAGCACTAGAAAAGAATGGGGAAAAAGCTATGCCTGTTCACTTCAGGGACTTTTTACACCTTATAAAAAGAGCTTTGGAGCAAGAAAAAAGAGAATTGTTTATGCTTTTGAGGACTGATAAAAGAGCCTGGCAACGATGGGCTTGGATTATTGAGAGAAAATTTAGTGAATGGAATTTGAAACAAATGAGCGAGGTCGATCTAAAAGGGAAGGTCGATACAGTAACCACGATCAAAATTGTAAAACCGAAATAATGGAACTTGAATTTGAACCCACCAAGAAGCAGTTCAAGGCTTGGGAGTATTTAAACGACGGTGAAACAACCGAGCTTGGTTATGGGGGCGGTGCGGGAGGTGGTAAGTCTTGGCTGGGATGTTTTTGGCAAGCATCAATGAGAGAGGCGCACAAGGGGACTAGAGGATTACTTGGGAGGCGTGAATTAAAGAATTTGAAGCGGACAACCATCACGACCTTTTTCAAAATGGCTGACTACTATGGCTGGGTAGCAGAAAAACATTTCACCTACAAAGAACGGTCCGGGATTATCGAATGGCACAATGGAGGGGAAATTTTATTGATGGATTTGGGATGGATGCCGAGCGATCCACTTTACTTGAGGCTAGGAGGGCTTGAGCTTACAGATGGATTCGTTGACGAGAGCAATGAGGTCAAACCGATGGCTATAGAGATTTTGAAAACAAGAATCGGGCGGCAACTCAATGAGGAATATGGATTGATCCCAAAACTACTCGAAACATTCAATCCGGATAAAGGGCATGTCTATACGAGATATTACAAACCTTTCAAGGATAAGAATTCACCAAGACACAGGAGGTTTATACCAGCTTTGTCGAAGGACAATCCTCACTTGCCGAAATCTTATATCAAGCAGTTAGAAAATGCTGACGAGATAACTAAACAAAGGCTTTTATTCGGAAACTTTGATTATGACGATGATCCGGCTGTCCTACTTGACCACGATGTTATTCTTGATCTCTTTACTAATACAGCAGAGGAAAGCGAGGAAAAATTTATCAGTTGCGATGTCGCGCGAATGGGACAAGACAAGACTGTTATTGCGTATTGGGAAGGGTTGCAATGCAAGAAAATAGACACCTACGCGAAAACAAAAGTGAACGAAACGATTGATTTCCTCAATGCTTGCTGTAGAAAGTATGGGGTACGAAGATCAAATGTTGTGGTCGATGAGGATGGTGTGGGCGGCGGGGTTGTCGATGGTTTAGAAGGTTGCAGGGGGTTTGTGAATGGATCAAAAGCGATCAAGCCAATGGGCTTAACGAACGTCCCAAATTACTCTAATTTAAAGACCCAATGTTATTTTGAATTTGCGCGGCTTGCAAAAAATGGTAAAATGGGCATAGAACAGATTGAAATTTCAGACAAGGAACTCTTAATTGAGGAGCTAGGACAAATTAAACAAAAAGACCCCGACAAAGATGGCAAAATATCACTTATCGGCAAAGACGTTATCAAAGAAAATATTGGAAGATCACCCGACCTTTCAGACGCTTTGATGATGAGGATGTATTTTGAAGTGAGAGGCACACCAATATTAACACCTATATTTGTATGAAAATTCCAAACCCTTTCACCGGGAAGACTTTATATCTAGGTAAAAAAGATGTCGGCGCAGCAAAGCAAAGGCTTCTTTACGGATTCTATCAAAATGCAATTGCCGGGCTTACCGGGACGAGGGTAAACTTTGACACCCTTTATCAGCTTTACAACAAGCTAGTCGATGTGAACCAGGCGGTAAAGAAAATCAGGAACGCAACGGCGAAAGATGGATTTAAAATTGTCGATAAGAACGACCCAAACAAAGAGGGAGACAGCCAGCAAACAGAAATTGCGATGAGGGTGTTAGATCATCCTTTATCCGGGTTTAACGATTGGAAAAATACCTGGGTTAGAGACAGACACGTTGCAGGGAATTATTACATGTTGATTGAAAAATCCGCAACTGGTGAGCCGATAAAATTAACCCCGATCGACCCGAGGACGATGGTTGTGATTGCGGATAAATACGGCGTTGTGTTGAAGTACATACAGCGAATCATGGGGCAGGATGTGGTTGAGTTTAATCCGGATGAGATAATACATTCCGCGATGGATCAATCTACAAAAAACCCATTGCTAGGAGCTTCACCAATTGAAACGATAGTTATGGAAGGGCAAACAGAGCTATCCTCTCAAACTTCAAACCTTGCTTTCTATGAGAATCATGGAGTACCTTCACACCTTTTGATTGTTGATGGTGAACTGACAAAAGATCAGCACAAGGAATTGAAGACACAAATGGAGGAAAAGTTTAAGGGATCGGAAAACAGGTTTAAATCAGGAATAATCCCGTTTATTAAAGATATTAAAACAATCACACCATCTCAAAAGGATATGCAATATCTCGAAACTAGATGGTTTACTACAAAGAAAATTGTTGTTGCCTTCGGAGTCGATGCTTTCATTCTTGGATATACGGAAAAGGTGCAGCGTGGAAATGCTGATGTCATTTACCGGATGTTTTATGAGAATACGATCCGACCACAAGAGGTTGAGTTTGAGGAAATGGTAAACCGGGACTTGTTTCCGAAACTTGGACTAGATAAAATTAAGCTAAAAATAAAACTTTCTGACTACGACAACAAAAAGGAAGCAGCCGAAATTAGTCGGGCTGATGTTATTGCCGGGATCACAACTATCAATGAAGCGAGAGCGATGAGGGGACTGGACGAAGACGAAAACGAGCTTGCCGACGAGCTTTTGTTTCAGGGCATGATTATCGACGATGTAGGAGAAGAAATGAAAGAGGTTGTTCAAGGGGTGCAGAAAAAATTAGCTAAAAGAAACGAAAAATTGTATAATTTACTTGACGATGATTTGCCCGTGCTATGAAAAACTCTTACTCGACACAATCGTTAAAGCCAATGTGCGACCGCAAGGTCGAAGGTTGCGAAGACGAGAAAAAGCCCTACAAAGACAGATTAACGCGGAATTCTCGAAGCAAGCGAAAGCCGTTATCTCTAAGACAAACAGGCTACTCGGTAAAAAAGCTCTCGACGACGACATAGACAACATATTCGACAACTTGGACGATGCTGCGATGATTGACGACATAACGGTTGCGAGTGCTGGAGCGATGAAGATGGGAGCAGATTACAGAATCAAAAAATCGAAACTCGGACAGATAGGTATAGACTTTTCACTTGATCATCCACTAGCGAATCAGTATTTAGAGACAGACCGACCCCTTGTGCTTGCCAAAATGACGCAGACGACCAAAGACCATATTAAGCCTTTAATTCAAGAGGCTGCGCGGTCTGGTCAATCGCCTCAAGAATTGGCAAAACTCATAAGGGAAAATTTTGCGTTTTCTGAGAGTAGATCACTAATGATAGCGACAAATGAGATTGGGACAGCGTATGAGTACGGGAATTATGTACCAATGACGGACGCGAAAGAAGCCGGGTATGACGTGAAGAAACAATGGCTTACGACTGGAGATGCGCAAGTTACAGACGAATGTGCAGCGAATGGGGATATGGGATGGATAGAGATTGACGAGCCGTTTGAGTCCGGGGATGATTCAGCGCCAAGAGGCGATCACCCGCGATGCAGATGCACGACCTTGTATGAATATCAATAACATAATCATAATGAAGGACATTCAATATTTCCAAATTGGATTTAAAACCATCCCGCGCGAAAAGAAAGCGGAAGGCGGAGAATCCCTTGAAGGTTTAAAAATATCAGGCTACGCATCTACTCCAACAAAGGACAGATACAGCGATATTGTTGAACCGGAGGCTTTTAGGGAGTCGATAGTTACGAATTACAAGAACAACCCTATTATTCTATTCCAGCATGACGCGAATAGACCGATCGGGAAGGCAGTTTTTATGAATGTAGATAACAATGGGTTATTTATAAAAGCGATCATATACGACAAAGAAGTCGCCCAAAGGATTGAGCAGGGAGTATTGAGAACTTTCTCTATAGGCTTTATCCCTAAAAAAATCCGCTTTGAGGATGAGAACGGAAAGATTCTTGATCCGGCGAAGGATAATATCTGGGACGAAAGCGTCAAAAGAATCATTGAAAAGGTTGATCTTGTTGAAAATTCTATTGTTAGCACCCCGGCGAATCCTGACGCCCTGTTTACTATGGAAAAATCAGTAAAAAGCTTTTTCTCTAAAATGGAAAAGGCTGAACTTAAAAATATCAATAATCCTATAACTTCAAACGATATGAAGAAAAAAGAAAACTTACTAGAAGCAAAAGACGAGGGAGCTGTTGAAGAAACAACCCCAGAATCTACTGAAAACGCTGAAACTCCAGGTGAAACCCCTGAAAGCGTTGAGGAGGCAACTCCCGCAACTCCTGCTGATGAAACAAGCGGCAAGGAGGAAGGTGCTGAAACAAACACCGATGAGGAAGCTAAACCAACCGAAGGCGAAGAAGTGGAAGAAGAAAAAGAGGAAGAAAAACCCGAGGAAGCAAAGGAAGAAGTAGAAACCCCGGAGAAAGAAACGGAAGAAGCTCCGGCAGAAGAAAAGGTGGAGGAGGAAGCCCCTACTAAGGAGGAGGAAACTCCCGAAGAAGCAGAGGAGAAATCCCTTATCTCGAAGATAATGACCAAAGAGGGCGCGGCTGTTGCTCTAAATGCTGTTATGGCATTACAAGTAAAGGTCGCTGAATTGGAGGCTATTATCAAGGAAACGCCGACAAAGAGGGCGCAAGCTTACTTCGAAAGCTCTGTCACAGCGCCGGAAGGTAAGAAAGTTGGCGTGGATTCTTCTATCAAAGACGAGAAAGAAGAAGAAAAACCAAAGGAAGACAAGAAAGGGTTTATCGAAGCCCTCCAAAAAGCTGCTGTTTAACAGCAAAATATTATTACTAACAAAAAAAACAAATGGCTAAAATTTCATTTGAAGATCTGATCGGACTCGCCGGGCTAGGCAAGGTTGACGCAAAGTCAATTTCAGAAGATCAGAAAAAGAAAGATATTGTGAGAGCAATAGGAATGGAGACAAAAGCTGACGAAGTGTTGGGAACAGTAAACAACACTAATTGGTACGATGCTTATGGTATGATAAACGATATTAAGGACTTGACTCCAAAAGTCGGTAAAGTGCTTTCAGCGCTTTCTGGAGGATATGAAGGTAACAATCTCCCTGTTAGTTACCCAATCCCTTACGATATTACTGATTACTATATGCAGGGGAAGACAGAGTGGGAAGATGAGACACGACCAACAATCAACGCTAGAACACAGACAGATAGCAAGGGAACTCTAGCGCAAGAGAAATTGATCCTTGAATTTGCTGTTTCTGACGCTGTGATTAAACACAGCACAGATAAAGGACTTTATGAGAAACTATTGCAGAAATTGACAAAGACCTTCACGAGAACAATAGAGGGAATGATTATCAACGGAGATTCAGAAGCGGGAGCGACTGGAAATGTAAACTCTGACGATCAAGCCCCTGCGACAACCTTCGCAAGTGATGGTGGAACCGCTTACCATGCGACATTGCTCGATCATGGTATTAGAGAATCGGCAATCGGTGGAAGTGGCACAAAAGATGTCGGTGCGTTTGATTCTGATGACATGCTTTCAGTTTTGAGATTACTAGCTGAAAGATACCAAGAGGAATTCGACGACTTGCTATGGCTTTGTAACCCATCAACTTACTCTGCACTAGCAGCAGATGATGGATTCAAACTTGCTAGCTCGCTACTCGGAGCTGGAGCAATCGAAACCGGAGTAATTGCTAAGCCTTGGGGAATAGACATGATTTCGACTCCTCTAGTCCCTAAAACAGAGGCAGATGGTAAAGTATCTGCAACACCAGGAAACAACACTCTCGGACAGTTCGCGCTTGTTTACAAGCCAGCTGTACGATGGGGTTACGGGCAAGACTTCTTATTAGAAGTTGAGCGTGTGCCTGGTTATGGATTCCATATGGTTGCAACAGTTGAGGCAGGATTTATCCTACTTGATCAAGCGAACGTATCAGCAGCAGGAATCAATGTGACAATCACTTAGTAGAAATTTGACTTTTAGATGGTGGGTCGGGGAAGCCGACCTACCTCTAAGAATCCAATTTATAACCATAAATAATATGAAAAACTCGCAATCGTATGTATTGATTCAATACACAGGTGAGAAATCGGAGCGCGCTAGGCTAGAATCTGGTGGGGACAAGGTAGTTTTCGAAAAAGGCGATGTACAATTTGCATCAGCGCAACGCGTGAAGCAGCTTTGCGGGGTCTATAATTTTGTTCAAATATTCCCGCTAGACATTACTCCGGCAATTCTAAAATCAGCTCAAGGAAGGTTTGAGAAAATGAGGGTTGCGATGGAGAAGTTGAAAAAAGAAAAAGACGAAATGGACAAAAAAGAAGCTAAAACAAGAGAGAACGAAAGAGAAATGAAAGACGAATTAAGGGCTGCAAAAGACAAGTATAATAGTAGACAACTCGACAACGACCAGTATCAAGCAGAGAAAGAGAAGATCAACGCAAAATGGGCGAAAATCTTTGCTGGGAAAGCAATCAGATTAAAAGAGCCTTTTGTTAAACCTGACACAGAGGAAAAGGAAGTCGAAGTTGAAAAAGGGGAAGTTGAGATTGAACAAGACGAGGACGATGGTGAGCAGGACATTACAGAAGAAGAAGCGAAAGAGAAAGAAGCAACGAAATAATAAAAAATATCCTTTAAAACAATTAAATCATGGGTAAATTAGGTGGAGCGAAACAAGGTCGCGCAATTGTGTCGGCTTTGGTGGCTATTACTACAGCCGGAACAGCCGAGGCATTATCAGCAAGTCACAAATACGTTGAATGGGTTGTAATTCAAGCATTGCAGGGCAATACTTCGACGCTATTGGCTGTTGGGGAATCTGCGGTTGTTTTAGCAACTGGACGTGGGACTGTTTTGGGGAAACTCAATACTGTTACTCTTGAAGGAGTTTATCTTGATGAGGTTTATGTGGATGTAGGAACGAATGGTGATGGTGTGGCGATTGTTTACAAACAAGCTCAAGTTTAAACTTAACCTAGATATAAGATGGAGAAATTTATCAAAAAATTTGCTCTTGGAGCAATAGCGTTGTTATTATTTAGCAACACAGCCTTTGCCGTTGGATTAAACACAAGTGTCGGCGTGCAAAGCTACACAACCCTCGAGGGGAGTGTAAACGTAGTGCCGATCGATACGACATACGAGCAGGGATCGACCTCTACAAGATGGGCGAAAATGTGGACTGTTGACCTCGATGTTTTCGGAGTATTTACTTTTGGAGGCACGATGGGATCGAACCTGGACATGGACGGTTACAATATAATCATGGACACAGACGGTGATTCAAGTTTTGTAAACGATCGAGGTGGAGTTGTCAATGACGATGAAATTGGCATAATTCTTAATGGTGGACTCGATTTCTTGCTCGATGAAAATATATTTCATGTATTGCCAGGAAGCGAATTTTCTGTTGAAGGTGGCACGTTTTACATGGGAACTGCTACTTATGATACAGGAGATTTTATAATGCAAGACGGGAATCAGACGGGCGATGATACTATGACGGCTTCGCTGTCGCACGATGGAGCTGGTGATGCTTCGTTTACTACAAGTGATGGACACATCACCCTTGCTTCAAATGATGATATAATTTTCAAAACAGTTGGTGGAGAAGTAGGTATACTGCCTGTCTCTACGGCTACGGCTGGTAATACTATCGTTGATCCCGGTATTTTTAAAATGATTTCTTCTGATTGGGATACTGATGATAATGTTGCAAAGGATACAGGTTGGTCTATTGAGGTTGAAGGGGAATCAGATGCAGACCCAAGAGCAATTTTGACTTTTGACTTTTGGAGAGATGGCGTAGAGTATCTTTCTGATGTTGTGAGACTTGATAGCGGCAGAATGAGTTTAAACGCTTCTCTTAGATTTATTACTTCCCCTACTATCGAAACTTTTTCTGATGTTCCAATTACTATTGCAGGTGACCCACAAGATGGAAGTGGGCTTGAATCTTTAAAGGTAGATACGCAAGTTACTTTGGCAACAGCAGGGGATAAGTTGGCAACATTTAACAATAACAGTGTAGAAAAAGCGTATATAGATTATTTAGGGCTTGGATCTTTTAACGGAGGACTTTTAAGCGGAAGCGCAACGGTTGACGGTGGAGCTATAACGATAATCAAAGGCGCGCAGACTAGCGACCCACAGGTTATATTGGCTTTGAGCGCTGATGATCAAGGAGATTTTTCTATCACTCCCGACACTGGCGACATTGATTTAGTGCCTACGGACGATGTGGACATTACGCTCCCGGCCACTGGCAGATTATATCTTGACGGGACAACAACTAGGACAGGCGCAAACGAATTATTCAACATGACTGGAACTTTGGACACTACGACCGCAACGGACGACGTCAATGGTGAAATAATGGCGCTGACCCGCGCGGCGGCTGATACAGGAGGAACGAGGGGCTTTGAAACTACAATCACGACTGGCAATATGGCAAACGGGGAATGGAGTTATAATTACGGCGGAACTTATGTTACTGCGGCCGCTACAACAGCGACTTCAAATTCAGCAGTATTCTACGCCGGAAGTTCGACCGTTGATGCGCAAGTAAATGACTACGGGGTTTACATAACGAGTGGATATGATACGGCTGGATATTTTGACGGGACTGTAACTATCACTGGAGCAATTGGCACAGGAGATATTATTATGTCGTCTGCTCAACCAACCTTGAATTATGATGATACAGGTGCGGCAGACCATACCAACAATGCAACTATTTATGGGAATTGTACAGATACGGGTTCGGGCGCAGAGGATTGTGATGTAGTAATGAGTCAATATGTAGCAGGTGCTTTGACAGAATTTATAAATGCTGATGCAGACGGCAACCTTACAATCGGACAAGCTGGGCAACAAGTAGATACGACTGGAGCTTTCCACCTTTTGACTCCTAGTGATGCTACAGTTGGAACTACGGTAGTTAATTCTTCAGAGTTTTCTGTTGAAGGTTCAGGATGGGATACGGATGGTGCGGCTAGCACTATTGGTGTTAGACAATATATGATACCTACGAGTGGTGCGACCGTTCGTGGAGCATATCATTTTAAATTTTTCAGGGATGGAGCTAATATCAATACTGGATTCTCGATGAATACAGCAGGTACAATGATAGCAACTGGATCTATTTATTCGGCTACTGGTTTAGTTGGTTCATCAGGTACAACAACTACATCAACACTTATATCTTATAAAGCTGATGCTGCTGATGCGGTTGCCGCTGCGGTAAATGCAGGGACTGTCCTTACTACTCCTGGTGCAAAAATATTCTCTATCCAAAATAACGAGGTAGAAAAAGCATACTTTGATTATTTAGGTGGCGAAACAATTTTACAAGGAATTTCAACAACTGGTGTTGCGGTAGCTGGCTTGACTGTAACGGGTGGCGCACATACAGGATTAACAGCCGCAACAGAAGCAATTGGAGTTAATTTTAACTTGGCGGCAAGTAAGACTTGGGCGGCAGGTGCTGGCCCTTTAGCAGCACAAAGAGAAGTTGTTATACAAGCCCCAACTTATGTCGGCGACGCAGGAGGAGCATTAACAATGACAAAGGCAAGTACATTCGTAATAGACAATGCGCCAACGGCAGGAGCGAATATGACAATCACAAACCCTTATGCTCTTGAGGTTACGGCAGGCAATGTTTTGTTCGGTGGTGATCTTAATGTAACAGGTGCTGTGGGTGGTATTACGACTTTAGGTTTGACTGGCCCAATTACACAAGCCCCAACCGCTCCAGGGACTTTATACGAAATGGCACTTGAAACTGAATGGACAACTGGATTACTTGTAGGTGCTGGATTTAATAGTGCGACTACCTTATCAGGTGAAATAGGAGGTGTTTTATTAGATTTTAATAAGAATCTTACTGCAACTAATCAAAGTGCCTATGGGTTCGGAGTTGAGCTGCCAGCAGTTACTAATACTGGAGGTGATACTTACGAATATATCGGATACGGAGCTTATGGTGATGAGATTATTCAAACTACTGCGGCAGGAACAAACATGTTTATCGGATTTGACGTGGAATTACCTGATATTACTCAAACAACAGGAGTAATAGACTCTTATGGTCTTAAAGTAACTGGAGGAATCATAACAGGTGGAAAACAATATGGATTGTATGTTACGAATGCTGACAGTCACCTAAACGGGCGACTGACAGGATTGACTACTACCATTGAAGGAACTCAAAATGTTGCTCTTACTTTATCCGTACCAGATCAACAAATAGCTGACGCAGATGGTGTAGGACTTACAATAAGAGCTGACGATGGTGGGTCAGGAGGTGCGGGGAATCACAATGGAGGCGACATAACCTTTGATCTTGGAGCAAAGCAAGGTACAGGATTAGATGGTTCTATTGAGTTGCAAGTTGGAGGGGTTTCTTTTGCACAGATACAAGGGGTCGGGTCTGCATTGACTGTTCCTGCTATTATTGGTCTTGATGCTGATGGTGCTGATGCAGGTGGCGTAGTTGTTGGATCATTCAATGACTTTACTACTAGCGGATCAAAACTTTTAGCTGTTTTAAACAATACTTCTGCTGGACCTGGTTCAGAAAGTATATTCCATATAGAATCTGATGGTACTGGTTGGGATACAGTTTTCTACGATGCTACAAATGACTCAAATCTTGAGTATAGAATGGGATCTACTGATGCGGACGAAGTTCACATGCAAACTGTATTTGATGCTGGTGCGCAGACTTTAAACTACTTTGATATTTCAACCGATTCAGCAGGAGAGGGAGATATAGCTTTAAATCCTGCAAGTACATTCGTTGGAATAAATAATACAGCTCCAACCGTAGCTTTGGACGTTATGGGAGCGATTAAAGCAAGTACCGACATCACAATCGCAGGGAATGTTGTAATAACACCAATAGCAGACGCAACTTTCCTAGCTGCGGCGACAGTACCTTCAACTGGTGCGATTCAACGTGTGGCTGGTGACGGAGCTGCGCGCTCATTAACTTCAACGCCAAGTATCGCAGATGCGGCGGCTGATGGCGTTTGTATAAAATTCTTTGGAACAAGTGCAGCTAATACCCTCACATTCCAAGACGAGGACAATCTTGCAGCTACAGGTCTAGCTTTGAATGGCGATGTAGATATAACGATTGGTCTGGGTGATAATTTTGAAGTTTGCTACGATTCAGGAGATGATCTCTGGAGAGAAACCTATAGAGCATTAACAATAGATGATTAACCCATAAAATATGTATAAAATAGTTACAAAATTAGGCATTTCGATTATGATTCTGAGTTTCTTTAATTAAGTCCGGGGCTGTTTTCTTGCGATTTCAGCCCCTACTTGGAAACAAAAAATCGCAATCACTTACAACATCTACAATTTAACCAAAATCAAGATGTACAAAAAAATCGCACAGGTAGCAGTAAGCGCGCTCGCAGCCCTCGCAGTAATATTCGCAGGGTACGGACTCTATCAGTCAACAAGTGTCGCAAGGGTCTTGAACCAACAAGCCGGATACCAACAATGCGTTACGGACGTAAACGCTGAAATGGCGCAACAAGCTGCTCAACAGCAAGCTCAAGCTCAAGCACAAGAACAAGAACAACCTAACCCTGAAACAACAAATGAAAAATAAACTCCTTCTTATTATAGGAATTCCCCTCATTATTGCATCAACATTGCTTTCCCTATCTATAGCGGCGGCAAATATAGACCTTGATAAATATGACGCATTGCCAACCTGTAAAAATGACGAGGTTCAATTAGATATGAAGATCAGCTCTATTACAGACCTTCCAACTGACAGGAAATGTTTGGCTGCTGCTGATTATTTAAAGGTCAAAACAAAATTAAAGACCGACAGGGCTACGAATCTAAAAAACAAAGGATATGAATTTGATATAAACGATAGGGATCTTTTGATGGGGATATTAGACTATGAGATCAAGAAGAAAGGCGGGATGAGTATACAGGGAGCAACAAAAGAAAAAATAAAAATAGAACTTCTAAAATTACTTGAATAACAATTTTCACCATGACTTTTTTAAAACTGCTGAAAAGCAAAACCTTATGGGCTGGTCTAGCGACTGTCTGTACCGGGTTGGGAATGTATTTTACAGGGGAGCAAGGACTACAGGAATTGGCTGTATCTGTAATGGGTGTAGTATTTATGATATTAAGATTTATTACCGACAAGCCTTTAAACGAAAAATAATATATGGATAATTTTGTTGAATTTGCAAAGTACGGGTTGGCTGGGGTTTGTGTCCTTTTGATAGGAGTCATAGTTTACATTTTCAAACTATGGTACAAGACTGTTGCCAACCATATACACCACAACACCGAGGCTTTCCACGACATGAAAGATGTTATGCTAAGTCTGCGAGAAATTATAAAAGAACGATTAAAATAAATTATTATGCCATTCACAACTAGCGCAAAAGTAAAAATTCACATGGTTATTTCTGGGTCGACCTTCGATACATTGATTGCTCAACTTATTACTCAAGTTGACGATCTTATCTCAAAGCGGACGAATGTGCCAACCGGCGCGACTGCTCCGGCGATTACAGACGAGATAGTCGACAGCGATGGAAATACAAGAATCAAAGTCAAGAACCACCCGATCGCGTCTATAGTAAAAATTGAGAGAAGAAGTGGGATAAACAATGAATGGGAAGAATATCCGGACGAAACCCATGCCGACGTTGAATTTGAGGATGATGTTATTTTCCCTCTATACGTTGTCTCTGGAAAAGGCGAAAGAAAAATCCAACTGGAATACACCGCCGGATATGCAACAGCCGCAGTCCCGGACGACTTATGCCTTGCCGCGACTTTACTTGTTTGCCACCTGTTCAACAACAGGAACACAATCGGAAACGATAGTGTCAACGTGCTGGGGTTATCGCAAACAATGGCAAAAGACGAATACCATTATGTTAAAAGCATTTTAGATAAATATAAACTAGTTTATGCACTTTAATTGCTCATTCGATACATACAAGAGAGAAACAAGCGGCTCAAAGCGGCAACATTCGACTACAAAGACAATCACGGGAGGATCGGGCTACTACGAACCAACAGGCGGCGATTTAAGGGCTGTTCTAGGGCTTTCGCTGGCTGTTAAGGCTTATACCCTGCTCACATACGAAACTGGCATTGATATAGGCGACAAGGTGGTCATAAGCAGCGCGACATATTACGTCGAGTCAATTGAACAGCAAAATGCAGCTCCGACAATGTTGAATAGGGCTGTTCTAATAATCAAGGAGTTATGAGTATGGGGTCGATTACAATTAGCTCGCCTGGACTTGATAAGTTGGTGAAAAGATTCCCGGTTAAGATTAAAAAGGTTATGAGGGATTCACTAGATCAGTCTGCGCTTGTAGTCCAAAATAAGGCGAAACAATTAGCGCCGGTACTTACCGGACACTTGAGAAGGAGTATCACGAGAAGAATTACATCAACAGAAGCGGTAGTCGGGACAGACGTTATCTATGCGGGGGTAAGAGAATTTAAAACGAGAAGCATCCCCGGTGGATATTTACGCCCGGCGCTCAGCACTAATAAAAAGAAAATAAAAAAAGTTTTTGAAAAGAACATCCAAAAATTATTAAAATATAAATAATGTCATTGGTCAATATTAGATCGGCAATAAAAACAATTCTTGATAGCATAAAAGCTGCCAACAATGTCACTACTGTCTACGATTACCCTGTCACGAACGTCGCGGAAACCCCGACAATAGTGCTTTTGGATACGGAAGGCGAAGAAGACTACGCCAATACAGCGCAAAATCAATCGACACTCCATTGGACTGTAAGAATAATTGTTGAGAAAAGGGAAACTCAAGCGCAAGATTCAACACAGGTTTCGACTCTTTTGGCTATTACTGACGCGGTGATGGTTGAATTGAGGAAAAAAACAAATCATTCCCTAGGTTGTACGGCTCACTCTTTTATAATAGAAGAAATCACCCCAACAGAAGCGTCGATGCAGGGAGATGTCCCCGTTTTCTTCAAGGAAATCAGACTAATTACGCAATCATTTAAAACAATCGTGTAAAACTGTTATAATGTAGGCGCAAATAACCACAAAACAATGCAATGTATTATCATCAAAAAGACCGTAGAAGTGCCGAATTGTCCGCTTTTCAAGGAGGGGCAAAAGGTAAGAATTAAAGACGACCTAGCTGATGTTTTAGTTAGTAGGGGGCTTGCGGTCTATGATCGCGCAGAAAAACAAGTCACCGAGAAAGCAAAGAAAGCAATCAAGGTAAGAAAGGAAGAAGCGGTTGCAAAATCATCAAGAAAATAATCATAACCATATAAAAAATGAGTGAATTATACACCCGCAGGGGGTCGCTATCTTTAATCAAAGAAGCGGCAATCAATACGCCTCTAACTCCGACAACTTTTATTCCTTTTAACGACGAGAACATTGTCACCGAATTTCCCTATATTCCGGTTGTCCCGGTTTCAGGGAATAGAGCGATGAATTTGAGGACTGTCGCGGGGGCTATCCCTGCGCCGATCGGCACGATAAATTTAAATATTGAACCTAAAACCTTCCCGCACTTTTTACTCGGGATTCTTGGTGGACTTACTTCTGGTCAATATATGCCTATTACTGGCGAATCCGGGGCTTTCACAGTAGGGTCGACTGTTTCAGGAGTATCATCAAGTAAATCGGCAACAGTTGTCGCGGATATAAACGGAGAATTCCTGCTTGTTTCTGGTGCTACTGGGGATTTCACAGATGGGGAAGCTTTGCAGGAATCGGCAGGAGGAACACAAACGGCAACTTTGACAGAATTTGACGCGACTGTATTTGCTCATATTGGAAGTCTACCCGCAGAGATAGGAACGGGAGAAACATTCTCACTACAAGTCAACTATGCGGAATCTGCAATTAGATATTTTGGTGTTCGGTTTACAGGACTCGATGCAATAGGACAGGCTGACAATGTTCTAACAGCCGGGGTCGGAGTTATGGCTCAAGGCATGTTTAGGCAAGCGAAAGTCACGGCTATTACTGCGGGCGGCGCGGGAGCAAAAACCATCTCCCTAGATCAATCGCTTGGACTTGTAGCGGCTGACTCAATCAAACTTTACAGACCAGGGACGGGATTCTTAGACTTTAGCGCATCAAGTACAAAGACACATACTGTTGCGACTGTAGCCTCTGCAAAATCTATCACAGTTACAAATCTTGAAACCGCAACTGCTGTCGGAGACTTGATACTTCTCGCCCCACAAACAGCAAGCTACACGCTCGCGAATGAATTTGCATGGATAGGTGGATCGGAAGTAACGATCGGCGCTGATATAGACAACCTAGCTTCTGAAAAAGTCGAAGACTTTACTATCTCGATTCTTAATGAGTACGAATCAAGACATTCTGCACAAGGCGCGGACTTTCAGGATCGCTTCCCATCTGCAATTTTACAAAAAGGTTGCACCGGGGCAGGGTCTTTCAAGATGCACTACACGGACGAGGATTTTGTAAAAATTCTTAGACTCAATACGGCGCAAGGGCTTGAGTTGAGAGTAATTGGTTGCCAGATAGGATCAACAGGGATTGAATACGAGGTGAGAGTCTACTTGCCAGAAGTGCAGCTCGACAACTTCGACACAAGCCTTTCTGTTGATGCACTTGTAGATCAAGACATTCCTTTTACTCACTTTTACAATAGCTCTCAAGGGTATCAGTCGAGGGTTGTTGTGATAAATGATATTGCTTCTTACTAATAAATTAACAAAAAAATCGCATGGCTAAAAACAGATTCATAAATAACGAGGTTAAAAAAATAGATATAGGGGATGGAGATTGGATCAAGGTTAAGAATGGATTGAGTTTCGACGACTATCAAAAGGTGATGAAAAACGCTGATATGTCGCAAATGAAGAAGTTGAAGGAGGACGCAGAGGGAGCGGAGGGCGCAATGAATTTTAGTAACTTCGACATTGCAATTCCACTATTGAAGGCTGCTTTAACAGATTGGAGCTTTACGGATAAAGACGGGAAAAAGATAGATTGTACTCACGAGAATATTGATAAATTGACACCGAGGAATGTACTTGAGTTGCTGGAATTTGTTTCTGATCTTATCCACCTTGACGACATAGTTGAAAAAAAAAGCTCGCAATCCTAGAAGCCAACCTATCAAAAGGACATAAGAGAAAAGGAGCGGAGGATGAATTGATGGATTATGCGATGTCGATAGACTTTGGTCTTGATTGGAAAAGGAACGACTGGCGAAGGATGCGAACTTTTATCAATATAAAATCACTAATAAATAGCAATGACAATCGAAAAGGTTAATATAAAGATAAGTGCTAAGGATGATGCGAGTTCTAAAATTAAAAAGGTCGGCGGTTCTTTGGGAGGACTTAAAACAGCTTTAAAGGGGGTTGCTATTGGGTTTGCAGCAATAAAGATCAAGCAGTTTATCACGGAATCAATTGAACTTTACAAGGTACAGGAAAAAGCAGAGGCGAGATTGAAAGCGTCTATAAATAACCTTAAAGACTTAGGGAGTGGATACGAAAAAACTGATGAGAATATTAAAATTGTCACAGAGGATTTAAAGAAATACGCGGCTGGATTGCAGAAAGTGACGACTTTCGGTGATGAGGCGATCATTTCAGCAAGCGCATTGCTTGGGTCTTTTCAGTTGGGCGGGGACGAAATCAAATTGCTCACCCCGGCTTTGTTAGATATGGCGGCGGCTACGGAAAAAACTACTGGAGCGCAAGCCGATCTTAACGATCTCGCAAATGCTATGGGTAAGGCTATGGCTACGGGGGCAGGAGCATTATCAAGATACGGGGTTGTTTTAACTGATACTCAAGCGGAATTATTCAATACAGCCGAGGGAATGGAAAAGACTGCTTTGTTAGCTCAAATTCTTGCTGATAACTTTGGGGGTGCAGCCGAGGAGCTTGCAAGTACAACGGCAGGGCAACTTGAACAAGCAGCGAATCAATGGGGTGACTTTAAAGAGAAGGTGGGGGCTATTTTAGCACCATTACTTTTAAAGGTTGCAACTGGTTTATTGTGGATGGTTACTGAATTTCAAAAGGGCGTGAAAATAATAATGGATGCTTGGGACGCGATGTGGGTCTGGGTATTTACGACTTACTATAGCTGGAAAGAATCAATTATAAATAGTTGGAATGGATTCTGGACTGCGCTTGGAGATTGGGCGAAAGTGGTTATTGATTTGATAAGGGGTTGGATTGATTCAATCATAGAGGCTTTTAATAGATTGATCGCGAAAGCACACGAAGCCGTTGACGCTTTACCGGGTGCAAGCATAGCTCAATCTATAGGCAAATTCTTCGATTTGGGGCAATATCTTGCAGAAGGTGGTATTGTAAAGCCTTTGTACGCAGCAAATGGGGCTTTTGTGCCTAGAGGAACGGATACAGTCCCAGCGATGCTTACTCCTGGCGAGGTTGTTTTGAATGCAGGGCAGCAAAAGGGGCTTATGGGTAAGATGGGTGGCGTGACTATAAATATTACAGGTACATTTTTAAGTGAAGGCGTGGCAGAGGAGGTGGGAGATATGATTGTTCGCAAATTACAATTATCAACTAAGGTCGTTTAAAATGCTTTGGCTATATATAAATGATTCAGACCGCACAGGTGATCTGATAAGGGATAAACTAAAAATACAGAATCAGATACAACAACGTGCTGATTCATGCGATTTTACATTGTTTCAAGGGGCGAAGCCTTCGGAGAATCAAGATGTGCAGCTTTTTGTTGGGGATACTATTGCAAGCGCAGTCGGGGCGACCATGACTTTGAACGGAAATTTTCAATCGAGCATAGGTCAATTCTATGCTGGGCAAAGATTGTTTATAAGGATAGGCGACGCTGATGAGGAAGTTGTCACCATTTTGTCTTACGATGAAGTTACTTTGACTCTTGTTTTGACCGCCGCGCCTTCTGGGGCTGTAGCTGCTGACGACAAGATCGGATTCTTATTATTCGGTGGAGTAGTTAGTCGGGTTGCAGATAAAAACATCCATGTTCTCACGAACATTGAATACAATATTGAATGCGTTGATTATACGAAAATATTCGATCGCAAACTAATTTCTGATACCTGGGAGGATAGAACCGCACGATATATTATAAATGATTTTTGCAATTCGGATATAAACCACAACAAGACTATTGACTCGATGAACTATGACGACAACGCGGCGATTCAAGCTGAATGGGTAGAGGGTGGCGATGGTGATAATCCAACGATAGATTCAACTAATTATTGGGAAGGGACTACTAGCGGGGATTTTGGCTGGACTTTCGGGGGAGGCTCGGCAACCTTCACAGCAAGCCCTACCTCGAGCGATGTATCTTTCTGGACTGGTGCAGCTTCCGGATCACCAACAAAGGGACTTTTCGGGTTTTGGTATAAATGTACTGACTATACAAAGGTGACAAATTTCAAGGTTCGGATCGGGTCTGGAGCGGGCGATTATGCAGAGGCGACTATAACCCCGACTTCAAACGATGCTACTTTTTACGAAATGGATTTAAACGACGCTACTATTGCCGGTACTCCTGTTTGGACTGCTTGCGATTACCTGTCAATCATAATAACGGAAACAGCCGACAGCGCGATATTGTTCGATGGATTTAGAATATTACAAGATGATTACCTTAAGCATTACCCCCATGTTTCGGAAACCCCGGAGCTTGACGACTTCAGAAGTCCGGCGTTAAAACCGACAAAGTTGATGCAATTGCTAGCAAAAACTTTTTCGTATGTTTGGTATATTGATTATGAGAGGTATATACATTTTGTACCTATTGAAACAGACGATTCACCTTTTGCACTTACAGATTCATCAAACAACTTCTTTGATCTGCGAATAGAGGTTGATCAAAGCCAGCTCGGGAATAGGATTATAGTGCGCGGTGGGGAGAAAACATCAGACAGCACCTATTCACAAGCAGAGCCAGGGGATGGTGCGCGTAAGGAGTGGCTACTCAAGAATAAATTCAAAAACCTTGTTGTAAAGATTGATGATCAATCTGATACTCACGCGGCGGCGGTTGCTACTACAACGACAAATATAAAAATAGTAGGACATAATCTCTCGACTGGCGACTATATCCAAAATCAAACGAGAAACAATGAGATTAGAGTAATTACTAGGATTGATGCCGACAATTTTACAGTTGAAACAATAGCGGCTCAAACGAACGGGGACACGATAACTTTCTTCACAGTTGCGAAGGGGGTGGGTATAGAGGGGCTTGTCGACGAAACGGCAGTTGGTATTGATTATGTCTATAATTCAAACGAAAAGTCTGTGCGCGCAACTGCAAGCGAAGGGATGTTGAACCCTGGGGACGGAATTCTTTTTACTTATAGTGAGAGAGTCCCTATACAAATCAGGTATTCGAATAGTGCGAGCATAGCGGCGTTAAAAGCCCTCGGTATTGGTGATGGGATATTCGATCTTGACCCATATACAGACAGAAACATCCAGGATATAGGGACGGCTTTGGCAATAGCCGAGGCGAAGGTTAAGGAATACAGCAATGCAATTATATCCGGGAGCTTCACTACAGACCATTTTGGATTAAGGGCGGGGCAGCTTCTTACAATTACAGATTCAAATAGAGGTATTGATGAAACTTATGTAATACAGAAAGTTAAGCTAAGGCAAAAATCCGGGGAGTTTGCATCTTATTTCGTATATGATGTTTGGTTTGGGACAACCCTGTTTGGAATCATTGAATTTTATCAAAAGCTTTTATCAACACAGGATTTGATCGAGCAGAATACCGACGACATAGTCGAAACCTATGTCGATGCGCAGGAAACAGTTGAAAGCGCTGACGTAAATATTGTGCAAAAGGAGGGCGATGAGAACGCGAAGAATACAGAGACAGTCGAATCGAGTGACGTAAACCAGGCGGTTGATTGGGCGGCGGGTGATTGGAAATTTGAAGCTTCTGTCGGTCAAACCTTAGAAAGTCGTTTTGACTTAGCGGGTTTCGCTTAAAATGATATAATACATTCGTAACAAAACAATATGGAAATAAAAGACACAGCAGAGATAAAAGGAATTCATACTTTGACCTTATGCAAAGCGACAAGTGAGGTAGCTCAAAAAACCCAGGAAATGATTGAGGATGTGAGAATAAGAAGGGAGCTTTTGATGAAAATAGGAGGCAATATCAAAGAGGAATTACGCACTCTCTGGGAGGAATACCGGTATTTGGTTGGTATATTGCATAAGTATTTTAAAACACAAGAATTTGTTGTTGAGAATATAACCACAACAGTCGGGAGAAGCGTTTTAGCTCAAAGATTGGGCGGAGATGTCACTTACACCGGAACAGTCGACTACACAGCCCTCGGTGATGATAATACTGGCGAGGTGGTCGGTGATGCAACGCTTGGAAATGAAGTTTATAGGAAGGCTTTGAGTAGCGGAACAGATGCGAGCAATATTGCTTATCTCGAAACTTTCTTCACAGCCGCAGAGGACGCGGACACTTACGAGGAATATGGAATGTATATTGATGGTGCTGCCGGCGCAGATACCGGGCAATTATTTAATAGATTTACTCAAACAATCACAAAATCGAATGTTGAAACTTTGAATGTTCAAAGCGTGGTGACCTTCCAGAACAGCTAAAACATAACAATATGTAATGTCAAGAAGTATAAACGAATTAGGCAATGTCTATGGGAAGCTAGTGGTGACGGCTGATGGGGATGTTAATAACAGACGACAGCATTTTTGGATATGTGAGTGTGAATGTGGAAGTATGACAAAAGTTTATGGTGGACACTTGAGAGCTGGCAATACAAAATCTTGTGGTTGCCAAAAAGGAAATAAAAAACATGGAATGCGTAAAAAAAGAATATATACGATTTTTAAAGGTGTTGAGCAAAGATGTAATAACCCCAAACAACCTGCTTATAAAGATTATGGTGGTCGTGGAATAAAATGCGAATGGAATACTTTTCAAGAGTTTTACAATGATATGAAGGAGGGTTATAGCGACAAACTGTCGATTGACCGGACAGATAATGATGGAAATTATTGCAAAGAAAATTGTCGATGGGCGACTCCCGAGCAACAGGCTAACAACAGTCGTCATTGCAGATACTTGACTCACAAAGGAAAAACCCAGAGTGTATCAGATTGGGCGAGAGAATTGGGGGTAAATTATTGGACTTTGATTAGGAGAATCCACAGGGGGTGGTCTACGGAAAGAGCTTTACAATTTAAAGACGCATAACAAAATAAAATATGGCTGACTTATTAGCAAATTCAACAGTAGTCGCGGCGAATCAAACTATCACCGCCGCAGAAAGAAACGCTTTAAGACTCGACATGCTCGAGCAAGCTGGCGAATACCGTGATTCAACGGGGGCGGCAGACGCTTATGTTGTGGCTGACGCTGCGCAAATAGTTTCACTACAAGAGGGGCAGATTGTGATTTTCAATGCAAACTTTGAAAATGGTGGCGCATCAACTTTGAACTTTGGGGCTTTCGGGGCTAAATCAATCAAGAAAAATAATAATATAGATGTCGAGGCTGGGGATATAGAGGCGGGGCAAATCGTAATTTGTAGATATGATGGCACTAATATGCAGATGTTGACTCCTACCGCTTCTCAAATGTCTACCGCTAACTCGGACACCCTCGTGGGGGCTGGCGATGCGGATGCTTTACACACGCACGACACGCTCAAGACGCTGACTAATTGCGGACAGGGGGTGAGAGCGTCAGCAACCGCAACAGGGACAGAGAATATTGCACATGGTTTAAGTGGAATTCCTAAACAAATCTTGTTTTTTGCGGTCAATGGTACGAACGGCAATTTATGGTCAAATGGATGTGTTGATGATAATAGAGATGCCAAATGCACGTCTTCCCAAGATGTAGGGGGGGGGGGTGTGATTGGAAGTCAAAGCGCAGAATGTATCAGAATTAGAACGGGGGCGGTAGAGGCTAGTCAAGCGGCGACAGTCTCGGCGTGGGATGCAACTAATTTTACTTTAAGCTGGACTAAGGCGGGAGCGGGAGCGCAAGCAGTTTATACCTGGATAGCATTATACTAATGGAAGAACCGAATATAAAATATTCAATCATCAGGTATCGCCACCAACAGCCTTGCGAGTGTTTGGCGAATAGCCTTTGTGCTTTGTGCGAAAAGCAATTTGAACTTGATTACAACCTTGATGTGGAATTCAGCGCGGAACGGCTTGATAATATGTTTCGGGCTTTTATGGGAAAAACAGAAGAAAGACCTCTTAGAAAAAAGGACATGATGAGGTTTATATCGAGGGATGGGTTGATTGATGAGAAAAGCGGGAAGGTCTTTGAAAATATGACATTTTATCGCGCTCCATCCGTAGACCAGGAGGATATAAAAAAACACTTGATCGAAAAAGGATGCTTGCAACTCTCTATTAGAACATGGACTAGGAAATGGAAAGAGCGAAAGTTTAGGAGTTTTCACGGGGAGAAACAATTGAGAGTCCCGGACAAATTTAAGATAAAGGGCGGTCACTCTATCTTGATAGTAGGCTTCGATGCAATCCGGGGATGGGAAATATTAGATTCTCATTATGATTTTACTTATTTCTTAGCTGTAAAAGACCTCCCAAAGATTAAAAAATCACTTTATTATTTAAAAATATAAACTATGTTTCCAACAGAATTCACGCTACCTTTACTCGGATGGGATTGGCTTCAATATGCCCCTCCACAAAAAGCCTTCCACCCTGGGCTTGATCTAGGCTTGAAGGGGACGGACGATAGTGGTCAAGAAATTTACGCAACAAAGCCAGGTTTCATTGAATTTATCAATGACAAGCCTTCATATTATCACAGCCGAGGGTTTGGGAACTTTGTTATTGTTCACCATGACGACGGTAAATATACTCGCCATGCTCACCTTTTGGGCTTCCCGGCTGGGCTAACAGTAGGGCAACAAGTAAAAGCGGCTGATGTTGTAGGTTATCTAGGGTCAACTGGCTCATCATACAGCCCTCACGACCATTTTGAGGTCTTTGGCGAGGAACTAGCCGAAATACAGCGCAAGCACCGTGTGGGGGTATTGAAACGCCCTTTTTGCTTCTATCCAAAAGGCTATTCTAAAAAGTGGGTAATGGAGCATTATTGCGACCCCTGGGCGTGGCTCGAGGAAGTAGACCAAATCCCCTTCTGGGCGACTAGCGACTGGCAGAAAGCTAAGGATATAGGGATCGCCCCGGAGAATCCTTTTGAAGTAATAGACCTTGATAAATTCCAGGAATATCTAGTTAAACTCAAGAAAATTTCGACAATAGATGAAATGCCGGCTTACCGCGCGATGGTTATACTTGGCAAACTCGGACTGTTGAAGTAAAATGTAACTGTTGTTTTGCTTTTAAGGCATAACACGAGGGGTTAGAGGGCGTTGATAAAACAGCGCCCTTTTTCTTAAAGAAACTATTGCTTTCTAGTAGATAGTAGCGTATAGTAGGAAGTACTGGCGAATAAATAACCCCTCATTTTATGCACCAGACAACCTACATTCCGAGCCGCCTACAGAGGCGACACTCTCAATTCGAGCAATTGAATAAGGTCTTTATGACCGCGATTGCTATGTTCTTAGTAATGTCTATTTTGATTTTGATTTTGCCAAAAGTCCCGGAAGTAATTTACTTTTATAAAAACTGTTAATATGGAAAAATACTTTTGTCCTAAGTGTGGCGGAGAAGCACACCCGGAGGAAATGCTTGTCGGTCGGACAACTCATGCAAACGAGGACGATGAGTTTGAAACCTTCCTTATCTGTAGCGAATGCGGACATGAGGAAAATGTTAGTTGATGGTAGAATTCCCTTACAGAATGGGGACAAAATTAGCTTCCCTCCGCTTAACCCTTGCGACACGATGCAAGCCAAAAGACTTTCTTTTAAAAAAATAGCATCAAAAGGCAACGGTTAAGTATGGGATTCTGCTCTCAACAAGTGCCTCGCGCATATCCGCCTTTTATTATCACAACACAATTGCCGGGGTCGGAGAATTGGGATATAATGATATTGCTTTTCGTAGAAGTACCACAACTCCCGGCGATGAGGCGCTGGGTTTTTGTGGGTGTATAACATTCTATACGATCGTATAAGATTCTATACACCTAAAAAGCCCGCGTCATGCTTTGGCAAATTTTAGCTTTCGCTGGGCTTTGCAAGCAATGTCTCGAGCTTTCAGGGGGCTTGTGCCGACAGACAAAATGAGGTTTTAAAGGCAATCTTACTATATTACATAAAAACATTTTGGAGTCAAACGCAACCCGAAAGGATTATTAAGGCTTGGCGAATAGTAGTAAATAGGATAACGTAGGAGTACGTATTTATAACCCCTTGTATTATGGCAAAGGAAACAAAGTCGAAGGCATTGTCGACTAAAAAGCAAGATGCTAGTTTTGCAATGACTTTCGGAGAGTCGGAGCTTAACTTGATTAAGGAAACTATTACTCCGGGTGCAACTCAAACAGAATTCAATCTGTTTGTTTACGATGCACAAAGCAGAGGTTTAAATCCTCTTAGAAAGGAGATCTATTGGGTGCAAAGAGAAAACAGCTTCAAGAAACCTGACGGTAGCTGGGGAAAGAAGAAGGTTTCTTCTCATCAAGTCGGAATTGATGGCTTTCGAAAGGTTGCTCAATCAACGGGTGAGTATGAGGGACAGGCTGAAATTCGCTATGGGGAAGATATTGAACTTTTTGGAATACACGTCCCTGAATATGCGGAGGTTGGCGTACGCCGAAAGGGATTCACAGAGCCTCTTTTTGCTCGAGCTTACTTTGTAGAACACGCTCAAGCCTACGAGGATAAATACAAAAAAGGTGTAAAAAAACTAGGTTCTATGTGGGCAAAAATGCCTCGCCTAATGATCGCAAAGTGCGCGGAGGCTCTTGCTTTGAGAAAATCATTTCCAGATTCGTTATCAGGTCTTTATACAACCGACGAAATGTCGTCTGCTGACAACGATGTTGAGGTCAAAGAGGTGACACCCAAAACGGCAGCCACCCCAAAGCTCAAAGAGGTTGACCCGAAAACAGGAGAGATTAAACAAGAAGATTTTGATCTTGAAACACCTATCACAGACTCAAAGCCTCAATGCGCTACCAGGACTCAAGAAAAGCAGTACGCGGAGCTTATGGATAAACTAGGGCTTCTTATGAGTTGGACTCCAACGGCGACTCAGCAAATGATGGTAAAGGGTCTTGAAAGCCTGAAGGCGAAAGCCTTTGAGGATTTATCTGAAGTGATGGCGGGCAAACTTATCGCGAAAATCGAGCAGAAAATCAAAGAAAAAGAGGTTGATGCAGAAACAAAGGTCAAAGAGGAAGTGAGTCCAGAAGATGTCGCAGCCGTGTTTGATTCTACTGTTGAGGATGTAAAATAATAACTAGCATTAACTAAAATTAACTATGACTGATTCACTTATCGTAAACAACAATTATAAAGACCTACTTGTGAATGTTGTTGACGCATCAACCGGGGAGCTTGCCGAGACTGATCTAATGAAGCTCGACGAAATAGACTGCAAGCCCGCCGAGAAAACTAACGCAATCGCCCAGGTGTTCAAACTGTTTGAAGTCGACGAGAAACAGGTTGAGGATAAAATCAAGGCGATGCAAATGGAGCTAATGGATTTTAGGCGTAAGAAAGAAGCCGTGCGGAATCTTATGGCTGAGTCTATGGCTGAGAATGGCTTGAAGAAAATGGAAACTATTTACTTTGCCGCAACATTCAAGAAGAACCCGCCTCGGCTTGTAATCGAGGAAGGTGCGAATGTTGATCAATATACCCGGATCGAAACTGTCGAATCTGTAGACAAAATCGCAATCAAGCAAGACTTGAAAGCCGGGAAGCCGGTTGAAGGTTGCAGACTCGAACAGACTGAAAGATTAGAAATTAAATAACAATAAAACGCTATGAAGAAACCACAAACAATTAGAACAAATCCGGATATTCAATGGGTGTTTAACGAAGGAGTGGAGAAAAATAAAAGAATAAAAACTATTTTAAATGAGATTGGTTGCATTGCTGATAAGCAAAAAGACTTACACAAAACAATAACCTTGGATATGTTTTTTACAATGTTTGGAGGGGCAAACGGTTCTAAAACAAAACTCGCTGCATTTAGTAATTCGTATTTTTTAAGTAACTTCAAGGACTTAAAGAATTTTAAAATCACGAAATTGCGTGATCGAGTAGCAAAGGATCATAGATATATAAGGTCTTTACAGGCTAGAATAAAAGAGTTGGAGAGGTACGAGCCACACCCATACGACGAAGAATATTTATAACACACCCTTTTAGCCACATATCCCTACTAAACAATGTTAAAACTAACGAAAAAACAGGAGAAGGAAGTTCGATTGATGATAAAATGTTTTGAGTCTCTGAATATAGACAAGCCCAGGATTGAGTTTGAAATCGTAGCACCCGACCCGGATATTCCGAGAAAGTATTGGGGATATTTACGCTTTTGCATTGTTGGTTTTATTGATGGCGAAGAAAGGGCTGTCGACGGAATGTTTAAGGATATGAACGAGCTTTGCAAAAGATGGGAAAATTTTTTTCCCCGAATTAGATTTTAACAAAACACCATGGCAGCTAAACTTACAGACCTCGGGAGGCTTAGAAAAGCCTTGAGGCAACAGCAGGGGGCAACAGAGGATGGAATTCTGCACTTTCATAATGATTACAAAGGTAATTTTTATTATTTTGACGCTTTTCTTTTTAGAAATCATTTCAGAAAGGAAGATATTTTGTTTTCAAATATTTACGAGGAGTTGTTTCACAATGCCCACAATTGGAAGTTTATCAGGCGTTGCGCAATTGAGGAGTTTTTTGATAATAGTTTTGATGCCGCGATTAAATACCTGGTAGATGAATACGAAAAACGGAATGGGAAAATAATTTAATTTTTAACAACACACTATGATGGAAAAATCAATGTTTCAAAAGCACGTCCTGGACATAATGCTCGCCGTAAAGGAAACCGCGTTGAAAGTCGGCGCGGCGATAATGTCGGAACACGAAACTTATATGCAGGAATTACAAAATAACCCTACAAAGTAATGGAAAAACTGTACACAATCCAGGAGCTTCACGAGGCGGACTTCTTTCCTTTTAAGCAATGTACGATCCGCAAGCTTGTAAAAAGAGGGGTACTTAAAGCGATCAATGTTGCCGTCACGGGGACACTCCCGAGGTGGAGGATAACTCAGACAGAAGTCAACAAGTTTCTATCAAAAAAAGGTGTAAAAGCCCTTGCAAATTAGCAGGGGTTTGGTATGCTCAAATTACTAATAGCACACTACAAATGCCCAAAGACCAAACAATATTCGACAACTTCCCGCTTCTGTCTTTGTGGTGTGCTAACTCCAAAGGGCGCAGAGGCGGGGATTTGTTTAATATTAAAAAAATCGCATGAAAGAATCTTTTTACTTTCCACATGACAGCAACGCGTCGCAAGACCCGAAAATGATGATACTCTTGTCGGAGTGTGGTCTTGCTGGGGTTGGGATGTATTGGGTTCTTGTTGAAATTTTACATCAGCAAGAGGATGGGCGAATCAAAAAGGAAGCCTATAAACAATACATCAAGTTTTATTGTGGAGAAAAAGGCGGCACAGGTTTTTTGGACAAAATTGAACAAGTGTTGAACACCTGCGGGCTTTTGTTAAACAAAGACGGATTTATTTATTCAGAGAGGGTTTTACAGAATAAGAAATACAGGGAAAATATATCAAAACAGCGATCCTTGGCGGGGAAGAAAAGCGCAGAGGCTAGGGCTAAGCCAACAAGTGTTGAACAAAATTTAACAAGTGTTGAACAAGGAAAGGAAAGGAAAGGAAAGGAAAGGAAAACAAAGGAAATAAAGGAAAGTATATATATGTCGGATTCTGACGAATACCGACTAGCAATATTATTAGCAAACAAAATTTTAGAAAATAATCCAAGCCACAAGTTTTCCATTATGGAAGATGATGAGTTTGATTCAAAAATGCAGGGTTGGGCAAAACACATGGATTTGCTTATGAGAAAAGATAGGAGAACTTTTGAACAAGTTGAAATTATGATTAAGTGGTGTCAAAACGATTCATTCTGGCAAGCCAATATTTTATCGCCCTCGAAGTTGAGGGATCAGTTTGATACACTAATCGCCCAATGCAAACGCGGAGGGAATAAAAATAAAGTTATAAAAATTTCTTAAAAAAATTGCAATGAAAATTTTAATCACAAAAGACGCAAAGATCGTTATTACTGAGGCGGAAGCTGAAAAAGTGTTTAACAACATGCCCGGCAGTAAATTTATTGTACTGAATGGGCAAATGATCCAGGTTGCTTTTATTTCAGGATTATTCGACCTCGATTTCTACATCAAGCAAGAAGCCGACACGTTGAAGTTGAAATATTTAAGAAGGTGTAAGAAGTGCGGAGAGATTCTTGATCGAAAGGGTGTTTGCCCTTGCAAAGATAATCCGGAGTTGAGAGAAAACCACCTTTTCAAGATAGACGATCAAAAACTTTTAAAATAAAATTAACCCCTTGTCTTATGCAAATTCACGCAAAAACGCCAAAAGGTAGGCGCTATCACGGAAGACTTGATTTTGGAGGAGTGTTTTCCCGGAATCTCGACGGGCGCTATGTGCGCTGGTTTGATAGATCGTTTTGTATAAACACCAGCGTTATCCCGAAGCTAAAAGAAAAGGATTGCAAGGTTTTGCAATTTATCTATCTCGGGAAGACTGGAAAATTTATCTACCGGATCGGTTTTGAACAAGCCTTAGAAGTTGGGAAGGTAAAAACAAACGAACACGGAGAAGAAAACTTGAGAATCCCGATTGATGAGTGCCGGATGGTGAAGAAGATCACTTTGGAAGGCGAAGCCGTGAAGCCAGCAGAGGACGAGAAGAAGATTAAACAATTAAAACTTTTATAATACCAAAACAATGACAAAACTCACTAAAAAGGAAAAACAATTGAACCGGATCGAGGAAAAGCTCGACTTTATGATTGACGGGCTTTCCCGGACGATCGTGAGGAAAAACGCCCTGGGCGCGGCTGTCCAAGAAAAGATCACGGGGCGGCAACTGTTTGAGATGTGGAAGAATAAAAAGAAGGTTGATTCTCGCAAAAAGATCCCCATTGAAAAAGTGCAAACCCTTTAACCCAAACCCCATGACAGACTCAAAAACAGTAGAGAAGATAATAAAAAGAATAATTTGCTTTATTATAGGGCATAAATGGAATTACTTGATGGGTCATTCCAGAATAAAGATTCCATCAAACATGAAAGCAACCTGTCGCTTTTGCGGGAAGGAAAACAAGTAGCCCCTTATTTCCCTCTTGGGCAGAGGATTAACAAGTAAGATTATGAGATTCCTTTCAAACATTTTATCAGCAACAGTAAAAACGATAGCCTTGCCTATTGCGGCTGTTGTAGACGTTGCAACTCTTGGAAAAGCAGAAGCCACTAAAACACTAGCCGAAGACGCTCTTGAGGATTTGGACGATGCACTTTCAGGAAAGTAGCCTACCTCCTCCCGTGGCTGGGAGAACTACTAAAAAGCTACTAATTTTTAGAAAATCGCTAGTAATTAGTAATTATAAACCTATTAACAAGACATTATTAACAACAATACTATGGGAGAAATAGCAGACATGATGTTGAGCGGAGTGTTATGCGCACAATGTGGAGTAACTTTACAATGTGCAGCCGACCACGGATTTCCTATCCTATGTGACGACTGTTACAGCGATTTATCGAAAGGCGATAGAGAGTGCAACGTCAAGGAATCAGATTACCCAACCACTCATTAACCCAAACCCCATGACAGACTCAAAAACAGTAGAGAAGATAATAGACAAACTCTCAAACAAAGAATCCACAGCGATAAGAAGGCTGTTTAATTCTCATCATGGAGGAGACAAGTCATGTTCGGCTTGTGAGTCTTTTTACGAGGAGCTTGCAAAGATATTCCCACCTCCCCCTGTCCTAATAGGTGATGTGTTGGAGAAGATGTGGAAGTTTGGAGATGCTTCTTTGAGAAGTAACGAGATGTTTAAAATATGGGCTAAGTGTGGGCTTGATAAATCCTTGAATCAGATAGCCGAGTGTGGGTTTGAGGAAATATATATCACAAATTGTTGCAAACTTAGTGGATACCACAAAAACAAAGACGGGTCGTATAGTTGTGCCCATTGCAACAAGCCCGCAGACCTCAATATGCATGAAGAACAACTCAAAGACCCAGCAGCCAGAGAACTGTTTGAATTCCTAGCAGATATATTTTTAACTTAAATTGTATGATTCTAAAAGATGACAATGGGAAAGCACTCCCAAAGAAAGTGCAAAAACGAGTGAATGATTTTATAAATCACTTACCGAAAGTACCTTGGTTTAATCCTTCTC
>Ga0222640_1000071_pt1 | contig 34077 bp, 63 predicted proteins | sample AntAcemetagen187_FD_181144 | JGI IMG/M metagenome (GOLD analysis project Ga0222640, IMG submission 181144) | Saline water microbial communities from Ace Lake, Antarctica - #187 | ecosystem: Environmental > Aquatic > Non-marine Saline and Alkaline > Saline | place: Antarctica: Ace Lake... | reverse complement strand
TAGAATTGATTCTTACCTTAAAGTAGTTAAAAACATAATTAGAATTGTAGTTGATGAGTTTGAAAAATTAAACAGCGTCGGTAAAAAGAAAAAATGAAAGAATTTGAATTCAAAATAACTTCTAAAGTTGTATTTACAATTAATGATCTTGGTACGGATAAAAAAGGAATAAGAGAGGACCTAATAAAAAACCTAAAACTTGGAAAGTATGATAAATTATTAAAAAAAGATGCAAAAGTTTCAATTGGGAGAAAAAAATGATAGGAAAAATCACTGGATGGAGTAAAAAAGAACTTAGAGAAAATATTCTTCATAGAATGGATGCTTTAGATACATCAGCTTGTGAAAATTCAAATGAAGAGATAGTTAAAGACTTTGTAGAATTATTAAAAAATGGGGGGATGAAAATGCAAGATAAACTAATCCTCAATAAAGAAGTTTTTAATAAAGAATTGATACGACATAAAAAACTTATTGTTAAACTTGGCATGGCTCTTAAAATAAGAGGACACTCAATAACAGCACAACAAAAGAATGCTCTTTTTACTCCTGTAATGAAATCTGGAAAAGAACTGGCACTGGCTTTAGCAAGACTAAAATGTGAGAAAACAGGGTCTTCAAACAATCTACAGTTCCATCACCTTGTAGGAAGGCAGAATAAAAACATTATGCCTTTCTACAAATATGCTACACAAAGACACTACTGGGCTAATATGGTTGTCTTATCTCAAAAACACCATAAGGGAAATCATTCAGAAGAGTTGGTGATCTCAGAAGCATTAATTAAAAAAGTTAGAGACAAATATTTCAAATGAATAACGAAAAATATGAAAACACCTTAAAATGTATAAAAGAAATCTTAGATGGATTTAACCTTGAATCAATTTATACAACAAAACAATATTCAGATGCTTTAATTAGAATAGACAACTTATTACAGGAGGCTAAAATTTAATGATAACTAAAAAAGATATTGGAGAGAAAAGAGATGTTATATGTAGTGTTTCTAAAGTTTCTAAACCTTATTTGAAAGTGAAAAGCGCAAAGTTTGAATGTCCTTCATGCGGAAGTATTCTTTCTGTTCTACAATTAGATGAAAAATTTAGAGAGCCAACAAGATGTAGCTGTGGACGTAGAGGAGGCTTCAAAGTAATAAGTAAAGAATTAATTGAAGCGCAGGATATAAAAATTATGGAAAAAGAATCTGGATTTGAGTATAAAGCTTATATTGAAGGTCAGAAAATTATTGATAAATTAAAAAATATTGAGGATGCAAGTTTTTTAACAATTAAAGGAGAAATCCAAGACGAGTATAAAAAGAGATCAACTAAAGGAGAATTTGTGATTTTTATTGAAGATATTGAACAAAAAAAGGAGGAGAAACCAGCTTTCTTGCAATAAAATGGTAGAGGAAAAAAATAATCAAAGAGAATTAATTTATAAAAAGATGAGATTAATAAAACAACACACAGATTCATTCCAAAATTTTGTAAATAGATTTGTAAGAAAAATAGGTAGAATTAAAGCAGATAAAGATTTCTCTTTTGCCACAAGAAACAGAAAAATACTCTCAGAAGTAAAAATATTTTCAAATAATTTTGATTATCAGATAGAAAAAATAAATAACCACATACTTTTAAGTGATGCAGATGTTTTATATTTTGAAAAAAATAAAGATAAAATAAATAAACTTAAAAAAGAACATAAAAAGGATTTTATGGGATTTGAAACTGCTAATAAAATAGAGGAGGATATATTGGATGGTAGAAATTAAAAATCCCAACTATGTTCCTGAAACAATTGAGATGAGTCCTAAAGAAAGAACAGCGTTAAGTATTCTTTATGGGCTTAGACAAAAGTTAGGCAGAGAGGCTAACAAGGAGCCTCAGATTTACACATCAAAGGAATTACATAGGCTTCTTAGTGAATTGATGAGTAAGCTGAATAAGGGAGAGATTGAAATTTATGAAAGAACAAATTATATTGAGAATGATTTAAAATCTGATGATCCTGTTTGGGGAGTTATTGATGAGGCTATTGAAAAAAGCAAAATTAAAAGATATCGTTGGAAATCTTTTTTTGATAAAAGCCTTACACAAGTTATTCTTGAAATGAGAAAAAAAGGATTTTCTCCAGAGAAAGCATATCATTCAATAATTGAAAGAGAAAATATTAAGCTTTTCATGGAACAACATCCTTCCGAAAAGGAAAATATGTTAAAGAATATTAGGATCTCTGTCTTCTCAAGATACGGTGAAAATAATACTGCAAATAAAATTATGGAGGGCAATGATGGCAAGGACTAAGTGCGAGATCTGGAGTAGAGTTGTTGGATACTTGAGACCAACTTCAAGATGGAATGAAGGAAAGTTGGCAGAATTTGGAGATCGTAAAAATTTTAAGGTAAGTGAAAAATGAATTACAGAATAATCAAAATAATTCCACTTACTTTATTGGCGCTCTGTACTGGGATTCCATACATAATCTACGAGCCATTCAATTCATTGTACATCCTTTCTGGATTAATAGTCGGTGTAATGCTTCTTATTTGGCATAATTATTTTGAGAAGAAAGAGAGGGCGCAACATGAATAAATTAAAAATAGGATGCAGTGTAACTGAGAAAATCATAATGATAATTGATAATCAAAATAATTACTCGTCAAGAATACTCAGAAAGCTGGAGGCGACATACGCTCATGGGACAAAAATATTTAAAACTTTAATTGATCATAAAATAATAACAAAGAAAAAGGTTGGGAGAAAAATGTATATCAGGCTTACTGAGAAGGGTAATGGGATCCAAGATCATCTAAAAGAAATCAGGGGGCTATTATGATAAACCTAAAATATGTCCTGGAACTTTACAAGCACGATAAAATTAAGATGGTTAGTGAGTCTCAATACAGGCAAATGTGGGAAGTTGGAGAGCATAGTGTGGTCTTCCAGATAAAGAAAGGAAGGCGTGTCCTCACTTGTGATTGTGACAACCATACGAGGTTTTGCGGGACTCCTTCAATCTGTTGCCATAAAGAGGCTGTCATCGCTTATCCAATAATTCATGCCATGCAGGAGCAAATAAGAAAGTTTGAGAATACCGTTAAGGCTCTAGGATTAACTGAAGATAAGGATTTCGTAAAAACTCTTTTATTTGAAATGGAGGATCTTGTTAAGTTAGGATGGGTGAGGCAGTTAAAATACACATAGGTGAATTTGTTTTCTACGGATATGAAAGCCCCTGCCCTGGATGGCTTAAATTAAAGTATCGTGAAGCTGTTAAGTTTATCTGCCCTGATTGCCATAAGCATGAAAAAGAAGTTGGTGTCCTGGAGCCACACAGGCAAAAAAGAGGATGCGAAGGAGGATTGTATACGGTATTGCCACTTAATCACGTACATTCAAACGTAAAACCACTATGTCATAAATGTCACCAGAAATATAATTATTCTAGGAAATGTAATTATTGAGTTTTAAGCGCATTCTTTAAGATGAAGATTTGTATCTCTAAGCCTGGGGAGAATGTTAACACCACACTTATTACAAATCAATGACTGTCCAGAATCGCTCACTTTGAATTTCCCCATGATGCAACTTGGGCATAAAGAATCTTTTTTATCTTCAAGGTGTTCTGTAGTCATTATTACTTCACCACACTTCTTGCATTTTGCTATTGACATTTTATACCTTCTTAACAAATCTGCCCTTAGCATCCCTATACCTAACCATTGGCTTACCTCGGACATTTACAGAATCTAATTTTGCGATAACCCTTTTTTCTTTTCCAGTGTCTTTGTCAACAAAAGTTGCTTTGAAAAACTCTTCAACCTCTTTTGCGGTTTGTTTAACGTCCACAGGGATCTCTTCTTGCAATTCTTCAAAGAATTCTTCGTCCTCTTCTTTGTTGGCACCTACAATATCTTGGACCACACTACGTTCATAAAATAACCTTAAACTTCTTTGAGACATCCCACTAACATAATTTGCAAGACTTCCATCAAGACTAAAAACTTCATTCAATGTAGCCTGAAAACTTGTAAAATCTTTAATCTGCGCAAGATACGAACTTAGAGTAATCCCACGTTCTTTTGCGATCTGTTTAGAATAAATTTTAAACCACTCGTCAAAATATTTCATACGTGACTCGTTACCCATATCATGGTCTTCTTCGTAATATTTATGTGTGATGTTCAGTGCCTCCTATGGTTATAAAGGAATTTATTTTATTTAAACATACCCCTTCCCAGTTTTCTGAAGTTATTTCTTTGGTCCCTATAAAAATTACACTCCAACCATATTCTGCAAAATACTCCCTTCTTTGTTCTTCATAGTTTTCACAACTTCCATAGGTCTTAATCTTGTAATAATCTGCATAGACTTCAATTGCTACTTTATTATCTTCGTTGATAAAATCTGGATTCTTGAGACCAATTAAGAAAGTGCCATTGCCAGTATAGATAAATGGAAGGTTATTTCTGATACATAAATCTGATATCTTTTGTTCATAAGATGTTGGTCTTATAAACATGGACTTCATAATGCCTCTTATACTCCTAGCCTTATATTCATCATCACTCCAATTTTCTTTAGCGGACTCACTCATTTTCTGCTTACTCTCTACCGTATGTCTTCTGTCTTGCATAGGGGCTTTTAGTTTACCAGAAGAAATTAATTCCTTCCTAGCTTCAGATAATTTTGGATATTTTTTTCCAGTTCTAGCCTTTCTAATTTTAGCTTTATGTTCATCACTAATAACCCTTCCATTCAGAGAAATACTCATCTTATCCTTTGTTTCTTTGGAATGATGATAATCTTTTCTATTCTTAACTGGGCAAACTTTTATCATAATTTCACGCATCTTTCTTTTGGTTTCTTCTGGATTTTTAAACCATCCATTTTCCCTTCTACTTTTTATTCTTTTCTCCTGCACTTCTTGTGTTCTGGTATATTTTCCCTTTTTCATTTGAAACTAAATAGTGATATAAAAGTTTGCAGATTCTTTTTCTTCTCTTCTAAGCTTAACTCCTGGAATCTCTCTAGTATCCCTCTCCTCATTAATTTAGTTGATGCTAATATGTTTTTCACCTTCATGTTCTCAATGCGGAATGTATCAAATTGAATGTCGGTTAAAGGAAAAGCCATATTCATTTCTTGCTCATCATCAAGACCGTTAGGGACCAAGGAGTAAGGAACTTTTCTTAGCCTTGAGTTAACCCCATTATTTGCAAGATCAAGAAACTTCAGCCCGATCATTGCTTTAATCTTCTCTTGTATGGATTTATGAGGGAAAACATTTCCAAGTTCAAATCTTTCAATAGCTAAATACTGCCCATCAATAACTATTTGAAATCCCTTGTTTCCAGAGAAGAGTAAATAATAAGGCACCTTGTATTCATCAAGATAATCCTTCAGGATCTTTACATCCTTAATTAAGTCTTCCCATGAATCTTCTGGCTCCTTGTCAAAATCAAAAAATAAATCATAACTTTCAATAAAATTATTGAACTGCTCTTTATACCAAACAGAAGTTTCCTTACTTCTATTTTTAGGGTTAAAGGTGAAATCTGGAATTGATTTTAGTTTTGCGCATCCAACATAAAGATTCTGTTTGTTTTTCTCCCAATTCATCACTGTAAGCACCCTATCAAAATCAAAAAGGCACTTAACTCTCAATGCTCTTATGTTTGCTCCAGCCTTACTTAATGCAGAAAAATCCCTTCCAGTAGCCTCTCTTATAATTTCATGAATCAAATACTTTCTTGTGTAGATATCCATTTTATGTTTCATTTTTTCCTGGAAGTTTAATTCTCCCTGTTCTCGCTATTAACTCTTCCTCAAGTTTGTATATCTTGTGATTCTGGCGATCAAGCTTATCAAAAAATACTTTATCTCTCTTAGTAATCTCTTCTGCAATATATTTCTTGATTTGATTTTTAGTCATGATTTCAACTTTCATTTTATTGTTTCTCCGTATTTATTGTAGCAACAACTACAAACTTTCTTTTCATTAACGATTTGTTTCCCACAATCTTTTCCATCCTTATCTTTTAATATCCGATATTTGTTTCTTTTAAACTGAGTCTCTCCTAGTTTTGATTGTTTTTTACATTGCTCACATTTAAACATCTTTATGGAATGCCTCCGTTAATATCAGTCTTAATTTATCCAAACACTCAAGAAAACTTTCGGTCTCTTGCTTAACATATTCTTCAATTTTATCATATTCCTGGTTTTTATAGAATATTGGAATTACCCGACCATCCGTTTTTTTGTTTGTCATTTGGTCAAGACCAGATCCCTTAAACTCAAAATTATTCGCAATAATCAAGGTGTACTTAACGTCTATTAGGGGCTTGGAATAAAAATATTTATCTAAAGGCTCAACCTCTAACCCATACTTCTTAAACTTAGCCCAGAGAAAAGTTAGGTCAAAAATAAGATTAGTGCCATGTGGGATAAAATTCCAAACACTGTTTCCAAATAACTTTTTATAAAATAATTTAATAATCTCTTCTTCCCCGATTTCCCATTCTTTCAATATCACAAGTGGTCCTTTAGCTTTTCCGCAACCATCAAGTTCCTGAAATTGTATTGTAATTATTTTATCAATCTCTGGATTGAATCCTTGAGTCTCAATATCTAAATAGTAATGTGCCATATAAAAGTATGATTATCATACTATTTAAATGTATCGTAAGATTTTCCGTTATTAAAGTTTTCTTTAATAAGGATCCTTCTAATTAAAGTTTTTAGCTGAAAAGTATAATAGGGATGCCAGGATTCTAACCTGGGTCTCAGAGTCCAAAACCCTGCGAACTTGGACACTATTCTACATCCCTTTTACTGCATAATTTACTGTTTTTTTACTGTATCAATACAGATAATTAGTACAGATAAAAGTACAGATAAAATGTAGATGGGATTGCACAGATTTGAACTGTGATAGCCACGCCCCAAACGTGGAATGCTTCCAGATTACATCACAACCCCAGTTAAGAAAATATTCACTGCTGGTTGGGTTGTTGTTTGAAATTCATCTTATTAAATTGCCGACCCCCGAAGGGGTTATCTTTACGGCGTACTCAGTAGGCAATTACTTTTGCAATTACCGTATCATCCAGCGACCCTCCTTCTTTGCCTTCCATGGAGGCTCCGATCTCAGCAGATCACTGGGGAACATTTTGGTGTGTAAAGAATCCAATGATTGTTTCCCAGTTCGCCCTTGCGCTTGAACTCCCTGGCAATTACACCTAGAATAGAGACAAAAGAACTTTATAAAGTTTGTGTGTTTAGACACCCAAAATAATAAATATTACCTTAAAAATAGGTGTTTAGACACCAAGCCTCTACTCGGGATTGAACCGAGAGTGACTCCTTACAAGGGAGTTGTGTTTCCATTACACCATAGAGGCAATGCGTGATAAGAGAATTGAACTCCTATCTCTTGGTTGGAAACCAAACGTTTTACCACTAAACTAATCACGCTTAACAACTGGTTAATTCTGCAGATCCAATATCTCTATTGTTTTTATACTCACAATCCTCGCAAGAAATCTTTTGAATGTAACGCCCTTCTTTAATAGAAATGGATCCTTTGATGTTTTTTGAATCACATCCAGGACAGTTTCGTACGACATTCATTGTAATATTAATAAGATAAATCCCATTATAAAGATTACCTAACTATTCTACCCCCAAAAAACTTCTAACAAGATTTATAAGTCCTGAATTCCTTATTATTGTTTGCAGACTTCTCATATTAAGGACCGCAAGTTCCATTTACTGAAATTGTAAAATTCTTTAGAACATCAATAATATCTGAATTATTTATTGTTGGGCAAGTTAAATTTTGACTGCAAATACAATCTGGGGTTGCAACTGCAGGACAGGTTAACTCTGCTTTAGGGCAAGTTAAATCAGGACAAGTATAATCTGTTTTAAATTTATCTGTTGAAACACCCCACACAAAAAATAACCCAAAAATAACAATAACTCCAATCAAAACAGAAAGAAGTAAATTATAAGAACTTTTATTGTAAACCCTTACTTCTGATCCAAACTCTTGAAGTTTTTTATTTGCAGATTCTTTATATGTTTTAGAATCAAATAGTTGAGGAATAGGTTCTTCACGATCAACAATTGTCTCTTTTAATTGTGGTAGGCTCTTCTTTTTATCTACAAAATTAAACTTCTTCTTAGCCTTATCATGGTGATAAACTCCTTCAACATTCTTATAAAATGTGTTAGGATCAATGCTGTGTTCGCCATCTTTTTTAGTCATGTTCCTCCTCCCGATTTTCAAACACTTCCTCAATGATTGTTGAAAGTTTGTTTATTAGACGAATAAACCAGATTATTGTAATAAGTGCGAAGATTAGGATCCAATAAAGTTTTTTAGAAATTGAAAAGGAAATTATAGCAATAGACATAATTGAAGAAATTGCCATGAAGACAAATGTTAATAATTTCTCACTTCTTTTTGATTCTAAGTAGGTAATTCTTAACTCATCTTCATTTAATCTTTTAACAGGGTCTCTTTTAAAAATAGCCATCTTAACTCAAATATAAAAAACCTCTTTTAATTTTCTTCCCATCTAAGTATTCTCCGTCCAGGGCGCAGATAGAATAAGCAGTTGAATAAATATGATCTAAAAGATGTAGATATCTGCTATCTACTTTTATCCTCATTCTCCAGAATCCCATCCCTTTTGCATATTTATCAATAAGCTTGATTTCAATCTGAATGTTCTTTTGTTTGAACATATCTTCAAGCAGACTTTTTATTCTTTCGCAATTATTTTTGTGCATTTTCTTTTATATGATTCCTTTTTAGTCTTTTTGCTTCTTCGGGACCAATATCTTCACCTGGTCTCTTTTCAACTTTTTCAATTTCTGGACTCTTAACCTCTACCATCATCCAAATAAACAGGTTAGTGTTTCCTCTGATTTAATTGCAACAAGTTGAACATCTTTTAGTTTTTTCCCAGTCTTTGTATCTTCCATCTCCAACTCCCAGCTTCCTTTTCCTTCATCAAGTAGATCCGCCAACCTATTAAATCCTTCTCTTACTGTGATTTTTTTTTCCATATTATTAAATTTAAAAAATAAATATTTTAATTATTTACAAGGAGTGATTGTCTCAATAACATCCCCACGAATAAATTTCATCCCATCACTTGTTTCAATAACAAGATTGATATGAATATCAAAAGCTATAAGCTTTCCTTCAATATCTGGATTACTTCCTTTCTTAACAACAATAACTTTTTGTGATTTTAGTTCATTAAGAAAATCAAGAGGTCTTTCAATTGTCATGTTCTTTAATCAACTCATGAGCCTCCCCTTTAGTTAATGTTTCAGGATATTTAACTTTCAATTCATCAAGTCTTCCTTTCTGCTTATCTGTTGCAGGAGCAGTTGGATCTTTTATCTTAAACTTATTCCATTGTATATTTTTTACTTTGGGTTTTTTCTCTTCAGTTTTTGAAAGCAAAATTCTTGTTGAACAATCAAGGATCATATCATCGCTTGGAGAAAAGTCATCTCCTTTACAAGACTTAACTTCATTTATAATTTTTTTAAGGTTTTCCATCTTTAGTCCCTCCTTTCACTTCTTTCAAAGATAAATTTTTAATCCTGTCTGCGATGTTTTTAATATCCTCAAGTAATTTTGTTTTATCAACCTCTAATCCTCTTAGGATTGCACAAGCAAGTAAATATCTAAAAGCTGGTTGTGATTCTGTTGGAGCAATTCCATCTGCAATAATTTTTACTCCATTCAAACCTAAAATAATTGGGTTATCATGCTCAATCTGTTTGTAATTCCCAGACAAAGTATCAGTTCCACATTTAGAAATATGAAGGAGAAATTTTGTTGGTTGTGCAACTTTAAGTTTTTTCTCTACTTCTTTTTTGCCACTTTCTTTTTTTGTGGCTTTCTTTTTGGTTGTTTTTTTGTCGGTCGGCATTTTTCTTTTTTTGAATCGTTTAAAATATTATCAACATCTTTTCTTACTGCGCCTACTATTCCTTCAACCATTTCCTTAGCCATTTCATCCCCAATTTTTCTCTGCTCAGATTCTTCCCTTAGATCATAAAGTTCTGATAATAAATCAGTCATCTGTCCCTGGCTTACCAATGGGAGAATTATTGATAGTGCTTTTCCCTTCTGCTTAGATTTTTTAATAAAATGATTTCTTATTTGTTGCTCAACTTCAACTATAGGACATTTTGCAAACTCTTCTTTTTGTTTAGATAAATCTAAATATTCAACCCTTCCAATCTTCTTAAAAGAGTATCCCTTGTTCTCAAGTTCTTTTTTATTCATTTTTTACCTCTAATGATTTTAAGTAAACCTCAAGATTGTGCCTCTCATTGAAACCTAATAATGGATTTGCAAGAGTTTTCTTAACCCCTTCAATCTCTCTTTTTTTTGATTCAATATCCATATTATAGTATGATATTCATACTTTATAAATCTTTCTAACTCCTTATCAGACTTCCCATGATATCTGTAGATGTATCTTTTATATCTTGATGAGTCTGTCTCTTTACCTTATCAACATAATTTGCTAAATCTTTTGTAGTTTTTAATTTTTCTTCACTAACAACTTTACTACAGCTTAAAATTTCAAATTTGGTCTCTAATTCTTTCTTCATTAATTCAATTGCTATTTGAACATCAGCTTCTTCAATAACAATTTTTCCATCTTCAATTTTTCTATTAAAAACATTCAAGAAAGCATGAGAAACCATATATCTAAATCCCTGATGAAGTTCCCTAAAAAAACTGAATTTGGTTTTCCTTGTAATTGGTTTTACCAAAGGTTTCCAAGCATTAATTAATCTTGTTTTAAAAGCTTCTTTTACAATATAACCAGTAACTGGATCAATTTCCCTATGACGGTTTAATTGTATCTCAAGAAGTTCACTATAGAATTTTTCAATGGCAATCTCTCCTTCTTTTCCTCTGTGTGCCTTAAATACCCCGTTCCCAACAAATTCTCCTATTTTTTCATGCTCCATTGGATCATGAAAAATCAAACAAACAGACGTTCTAAAAATCATACCATCAGAAATAACAGATGTTAAAGCATTTGGTGTTCCTGCAAGAAAAGCTACAGCCTTTATTTTCTTTTCATAAGAATCTGTTCTTTTAGTCATTCTTGAAATCTTTTGTTCATCTCCTAAAACATTCTCCATAGTTTTGTTCAACATTTTATCTGAAAAAATCTTGAATACATCACCAACCACCACACTAACGAAGTCTTTCTGAGAGATAACCTCATAAAATTTTGCATCGGTGATATATTCAAAAGGAAAAGAATTATAAGATAATTTTGTAAATGTTTCTGCTATTGAAGATTTTGCGGTTCCTGGAGGAGCAATTAAAAGAAAGTTTATTGATGGTTTGATCTCTCTTGCGTGTTCATGAGGAATTGGAGGTAGAATTAAACTTGGTATTACTAAAGATAAGACTGAGAAAACTTCTTTCCCCATGTGCATATAGATCTTCTCATAATAATCCATTATAAAATTATAAGGATCTTTTTTTATTTCATCAATTAGTCGGTCGGTCATGTTAATATGAAAGTATGATTCTTTTAAAAACCTTTCTTAACCTCATTACAATAATTTCCAATAGCTTATCATAAAAGCAAATAGAATAAGATTTAATATTATTACAATTGCAGTTTGAAAAGGAAATAAATATTCTTTCCCTTTTTTCTTTGCAATTTTAAAAAGCCAAGTTGATTGTTGTTCTGCAAACCAGACAACTAAGGCTCCGATAAACATCCCAGTAACTCCATGATCTAAACCAATCTTATCTGATATCCAAGCAAGAAGAGTTATGGCGGGTGCGCAAACAATTGGGCAAACCATTATTCCTTAACCTCTCCCTCATCATTTACATATTGGTAACATTCTAAATCCTGGAGATCCATATTACAATAACCAGATAAATGACCTGCAACTAAATAAACATGATATGATGAAACATCTTCTTTTTTCTCAACAAATATTCTAACTCTCTGTGTTTCATTAAACCCGTAATGATTCATGTATCTCTCATAAAAATTTGTCCAGTCTCTACAATCCCCCCCTCTTGCCATCATATCTTGGATTGTTAACGTCAAAGCATCATCAGTTACATTATAAAAAAAATTATCTCTCGCAAACTCATTTAGACATATCGCAGTTTTTTGAAAGGATAAGTTTTCACATTGTGGACCACTTAAATAAGCTTCACTTTTAACAACATCATTCATATCTACAGAGGGAGTAAATTCTAAATCAAAATTATAAATCAAAATTATGGAGAGAAAAACCAAAACCAAAACTAAAAATGCCTTAGAGATCCTAATCATATTTTTAGTTCTTACAACTTTTTTATATTCAAGATAATCCTTTCTACTCAACATCTTTCTTCTGAACAATTAAGCCCCCTCCACAATCATAAACATCACAATTTTTTCTAAACTCCAAAGTTTCATTCCCTATCAAACAAACATCTTCTGCACAATCTAAACACACACATTCACTTACCTCTAACCAAATACTTGAAATTTCATTTTCTTTAATGTCAAAACATTTTGGAAGTAAAGCATCGTAAAGTTCTTTGGACCTGGTATCATTATAAATATTAAGTTCCATAAATTCTCCTCCAACATTATAACAATTATCTTGAGGTGATACTTTCCAATCAACAGTCTCTCCGCCAATTCCCCCAATAGTCCCATTAACTACACACGGAATAAAATTATCAATCAATTCGTAATGCCATTCATCTTCACATACCATTATGCTATCCATTTTTTCTCCATCAAAAACAAAAGTATAATTTAACACTTTATTGTCTGTTTCATTATTTGATCCAAAGTTTATGAAAAAGAAAACCCAACCAATTATAAAAACAGTAATACCAAAAGTCCAAAGAATTTTATTTAATGCTTTCCTTTTATCTTCTTCTGGCAATTCTTTAAAGGGATTTCTCATTCTGGTTTCTCCTGGAAGGTTCCACTCATAAGTTTCCCAATTTGTTCCGCCTTGATATGTTCAAGTAATCCGATAATTTTATGAAGATCAAATTTCCCAAAAAATTTCCAAGCATATTTTGGATTAGGATCTTCATCGCTTACCTCTGCGAAAACTTCCAATATTTTTACTCTTTTTGTTGCCATTTTATTAATCATTTTAATATAATCTCTCATGCACTTATCAATAGCGGATGGGCAGTATTTGAATTGAGTTTTTTTACACATTTTTCTTTTGGTCCCCTTCAGATAATTTAGTTTGTGATTTTTGCTTTTTCTCTTCTTCTTTTTCTTTCTCTTCAATCTTCCTTCTATTTTCCCAATAACTACTTGTCATTTTTTCAGTTTTTTCTTTTTTAATTTAATTGAGATCTTAACATCTGTTGCGATCTTTTTCTTATGATCAGTAATTGTTAAATCAGTCTGCCACCCAGTTAAACCTAATTTTATGAGTTCTTGACTAATTTCAATCGCTTTTTTGTATATTTTTTCGGTCGGCATTTTTTTTATGGTTTGGATCATTTCTGAAAGGGCAATGTTTACAAAAACTTATCCCCTTAACTCCTTGATAGAGTTTGTGGTTGCAAATAGGACACTTTTTCATTTAAACGACCTCATTTGTTTTGACTCTTTCGGTTTCTCCTTCTCTTGCTTTTCTTTCAACAATTTCTTCCGCCTTGCTTCTGATTTCTTTATGTTCCTCAAGTCTTGTTTTGTATATGCCATTTTTCTCTCTTGCAAAATTTTGAGTCATTCCAATATGTCCATCAGTATGCTCAGTAACCTTGTCAAATTTTTTTATCATCCTAAGTATGAAGGAACTTCTCCAGGGTCCCTTTTTTCTTCGTGATGTTTAATGATCCCGCAATTAGGGCAAACTAAATCGCCATATTTATTCCAGACCAAAGTAAGGTTGCAATCGGGACATTGTTGTTCAGCCATTTTTCTTCCCATTTAATTCTTTAACCTTATCTGCATATTTGAATCCCTGGAATGCTTTTGTTGGGATTAATTTAATATCTTTCCAAGATTTACAATTCCATTCAATAGTACAACCATCAGAAGTGTCAAGATCTTCAATGATAAAATATCCTCTAATAAATCCTTTTGTTGCAAAATAGATTTTTTCGCTCTCTTCTAATCTTTTTGGTAATTTTGGGAGTTCCCAATAAAAATGATTACAATCCTCTTCCCCCTTTTTTAATCCTTTTTTATGGTTAAGGGTTTCTTCTTTTGTGTAAATTATAATATTCACCATTTTATTTTAATATAAAACGCCGTCCAACTGTGATTTAATTTCATTTGAAACAAATCTCATAACACGATATCTACCATTACCACGTCCAAGGTTTCTATATTCAGTCACAAGGATTCCATAATCTTCAAATGAAGTAACGAGTTGAGAAATACGAGAAGGACTAACCTCTTTTAATTGCAAGGTTAAATCAGAATGTCGGATAAATTGTTTTTTGTCGGAGATATAAAGAAGGGCTTCCAAAAATCTTCTTTCAGAAGCGGTTAAAGCATTGATAAAAGTTTTCCAATCCTCTCTCTCAAGATTCTTGGCAATCTTATCAATATAGGTTTGGGTATAATTATTGGCAAGGACACACTTCATTATAATTTGAAGGGCAACTCTTGCAGATCCCTGGCGACCAGAATAAGCGCAAATTTTAGATAACGCTACTTCGGGAATTTTAATTTTTTCTAAACTATATAATCTATCTTGAATAATATCTTTAATCTCAATAGCATTATAGGATGGAAATTCAACTTTGTCAAAAAGTAATGTTAACCTTGCATCCTCTGGCATATTATCAAGAACCGTTCTTTTGTTTGTAATAATAATTATTGGGCATTGGGTCCCACGATAAATTGTATTTAAATTATCAAACAAGTTTTCATGATCTCTAATTTTGTTGACTTCATCAATAATTAATATCTTAGGATGTTTCTTTAATAATTTTATTCCTTCAGATAACAATTTTTCAACAGTGCTACAATTAATATCAAATAATGCTCTTAATGTTTTGAATGTGGTTTTTGTGTCTGCGCCAGAAATAAAAAGGATATCTTCACAATCAGGTTTTTTATTAGATTCAATTAATTTAGAAACAACTGTTGTTTTTCCAGATCCAGTAACTCCTTGAATCAAAAGATTTGAAGCCATACTAAATTCTCTAAAATTTTTAAATACTGCCTCAATCACTTTCATTTGCTCTTTTCTATGAAGAATTTTTTTTGGTTCAAAGGATTCTGTTAATTCTCTTATCATAAAAACCTTAGAATATTGAAGTTTATAAACTTATCTATTTATTAAAGTGGTAAAGTGATGTGTTTTATCGTATGTTTTTTGAAATTTTCTCGTCGGTAGCTTTCACTTTAATATTCCTTTTTTTCATACGTGTGTGTTACTAAAGTGTTAAAGTCTATTAGAAATGAGTCTAACCAAAACAATTTTTTACTGACGAAGATTATTTTTTTATCTATATACTATACTATATAAATATTTATAAATATAATATATATAATATATGGCACTTTAACACTTTAATATATTTTACACTTTACCATCTTATATTTAGTATTCTAAAATTCAATTTTTAATATTTTAATTTCTTTTTTGATTTTAGTAGGGGGATCTCCCAGTTACACTTTACCACTTTCAAAACACACACGCACAAAAATAAGAGAGATTAAAGTGTAATTCTATATGGGAAATACGCCTTAAATAATGTAAAAAAACACATCACTTTAACACTTTAATAAAAATATAACTTTAATAAAATAAGCCTGGCGCAGGGAGAAACTTCAAATTCCTCCCTGGGTAGAATATAGATTCTACAACCTGATGATTATTTTAGTCAATCAATCAAAAACTGCTCCCCTACAAGGCATATCTTTTGAATCAAAGCGCCTATCATCAAAAGTTTGGGAACTGCTAAATAAAAGAAAAAGGGTTTAAATAGTTTATGCTAAAAGAAGAAATATGAAAGTATGATAAATTTAAAAACATAAATTTCTTTAGTAAATTAGCACGGTAGAATAGCTTGGTTAATTCACCAGACTCATGCTCTGGAGATCGGAGGTTCAAATCCTCCTCGTGCTATAATTATTCTCCTATCATTAAAACGTAGGGAGGGTTTAAAAATAATAAAATGATATTCTTTCTATGGTAAAGAGAAAAGGAAATGTTGTTTGTGGTTTTAAATCAAAAGCAAGATCTAAATCTTATAAGAAGAGGTGTGATTTTGGAGTTAATAAGAATACTGGCAAGTGTTTAAAAAATCCAAGGAGAAAAAAATAAGATGACTGCCAAATGTAAAAAGGGTTTTAAAAAAGTTGGAAAAGCTTGTGTTAGTACAAAATCATATAAGAGGGTTGGAAAACTTGCGGATGAAGTTAAGATCCTAAAAATAATTATTATAAGTTCAATAACTTCTATTGGAGGTTGGGCTATCTTCAATTCTTTACTTGGAATACTTAAATTGCAGGGGATAAATAATTGGATTATGCTGGTAGGCGGATTAATTATCATAGGTGCAACTTATAAATTTGGTTGGAAACAAGTTGTGAATTAAATGAAATCAAAAAAGATTATGGTTAAAAAAACAAAAGGAGGTGTAACAAATGGCAAAAGCAAAGAAAAAATGTAAATTTGGTGTGAACAAAAAAACCAAAAAATGTTTGAAGAACAAAAGAGCAAAGAAAAAGAAGTAACTTTCCTTTGTAAAGAAGGTTGGTAGTTCCTATCTTAATTCATGATTTGTTTTAACTTTGGTCTCCAATAGTTTTTCAAAAAACTACCATCATGTTCTTTGAGGGGGATGCTACGAAAAAGGTCGGTCGGATGAACTTATTCTAAGTATTGTTCCCCCTTCTTTTTATTTTAGTGGTAGCATCGCCCACGAATATGTTATTAAAAATAATTTCTAAAAAAAACATTCCGAAAAGTTTATAAAGTATGAATATCATACTACAATATGGGATTCCTAAATTTTATTCCAAGTGTAGGTGAGGGAATTTCCTGGATAACACAAAAAGCGATTGTTCAACTTTCAACATGGGGGTTGAACTTAACTGTGATTCAAACTAAAGTCTTTTTGATTATAGTTTTTGGATTTTTAGTTTATTTGCTTTTTTCAGTTATCACCATTGCAAAAAAGGTGTTAAAATGGGGATTGATCGCTTTGACAATCTTCCTGGCAATATCTGTTGCAATATCAATGTTCGTATAGGACCAAAACAAAAATGAATACCGACCGACAAAAAAGAATTGCACTATCAGGAATGCTTGTAATATTAAGTCTAATGTTAATTGGATTTACTTCTGCAAGTGTTGGAATAATTTATCCAGATCCACTTCCAAGTACAATTGCTTTAAATCCTTTTAATCCATCCCAAATTATTGAATTTGAAAATACAAATGTTTCTCAAAATATACAACTTACCCTCTCTGTATCTTCAAGCCTACAAGGAATAGTAACCTTATCAAAAACAAGTTTGAATCTCGGAATTTCTCCTTACAAAAGTTCTGTTACTTTAACAATCCCAGAAGATGGATATCAAGATGGAGGTTCTTTTAATGGAGTTCTAACTTATGTTTCATCATTAGGAACGGAAACAATTCCCATCTCAGTTGTTATTGGACCCGAAGAGGAAGAAGTTATTCAAGGAGATTTAATTGTTTTTCCAACATCAAAAGTTGTGACTGTCAAACAAGGGAGTGAGAAAATCCAAAATATTTTAATATCGGTGCCATCTAATTATCCAAGAACTGTGACTATTCAATCAGTTGATTTTAATCCAGGAACCGAAGCAATTCTTTTCGGTGATTTAAATCTTGGTCAAGTTGCCCCTGGGAATTCAATCCAAATCCCAATTGTTTTTTCAGGAATAGATGCTCAGACAGGAACTTACCAAACTCAGTTAAGTGTTTTTGCTACAGATTCAGAAGGACAAGTTGCTTTGCCTACGGTTAGTTTAACATTACAAGTCACAGCAGGAGTCACTCCAATAACAGGAGATACTTTTTCAACTTCTCCTACTTGTTCTTTATCTGCGACAACAATGAATTTGAATAACACTTATTCTTTCACTTGTAGTGGAGTTGTTTCAAACTTGCAAATAACAATTCCTTCTTCAAATTTTTATATTGGAAAAAATGTTGAAATTTCTTCGGGGATTTATAGATACGATTTTATCCCTGTAGATTATGGAGAAACGCAATTCATAGCAGAGTTTAGATATAATGGGGCATCAATTTTTCAACCCTTTTCACAAGATATAAGAATTTCTTCTGCAGGATCTCTTGTTCCAGGAACAAGTCTTAAATTTGTTTTTACTCCGAAATTAGATGATGCAACTGGAGATGAAGAAAAGTTTTTAATTCAATTAGCAGATAATAAAACTGGCTCTCTTGTTTCAGGACCTATTGTTCTTGTCAATGCGGTTGCAGTAAATAAAACTGGAGACTATTCTTTTGAATTTGCTTTTGAATCAAACACAGATTATGAAGTTAGAGGAAAGGCTCCTGGGTATGAAGATTTAGTTGAAACGATAAATGTTAAACCACAAAAAATTGAAATAAGAATAAATCCTGGAGTTGGAGATTCTTCAACAATGTTTAACATAACAACATCTGTGGATAATGCAACCTTAACAATTTTGGATCAAAATTATATTGGAAATTATTATGGGGTTCTTCCTGGAGGGGCAGTTGAGATAAAAGCGGTTAAGGAAGGATATAAAATAGAAATAATAAATTTCACAGTTGATGATAGACCAAGGATCATTGCTTTTGGTAGTGAATTTAAAAAGAATGTTGCTCAGAATTTTACCTTAAATAAAATTGGAGATTGGATTATTTATCATAAAAATTCCTTAGGTGCTACAGAAAGAACAGAATATGCAAAAGGTTCAGGAGACTTAATTGAATTTACTCCAGAAAAAAGTGGAGCATATGTGATTGAAGTTAGTGGCATTCATGTTGGCACCTATGAGATAGAAGGATTTAGTTTTACAAATAAATGGGGGTTCCTTCCAGCTTGGGCATGGTTAATCCTTGGGGCAATCTTAGTCCTGATAATTATTGTGGTTATAGCAAGAAAAAAAGTTCAAGGAAGTTATGAGACTGCGCAAACAGATGGTGCTGGGCTATCCTTTAATGTGGGAGAGAATTAAGATGGGTGTAGGTGATTCTATAAAAAATTTTATTCTGGGAAATCCAAAAAAGATTATTCATGTTCCTATAAATCCAGAATCAGTTCAAGATAGTACTCAGATCAAAGCATTGGCTTATGAGAATGCGGAGTTGAAGGGAGAGAATGCACAACTTAAAGGACATATTGCAAAAATAAAAGATAGGGATACTGATAAAAATGAAGAAGAGAATGTTAAAGCTGTACTTGATCAACAAACACATGAGATTAGATTAAAATCACAAGGACAAGTTTTTTCATTAAAAAAATTCTATGCAAAATTCTTTAGGGATAAAAAGTTTAGAGAAAAATTAGGAATTTATTCTTTTGATAGATCAACAAGACTTGCTAATTTTGGAGATATTGGAATTTCTGAGGATGGAGATTTTACACTTTTTGATGATCAAGGAAATATAATTTTGAGAATGTCAAGATTGAAAGACATGATGCAAAGTGTTGGCGCTTTAGGAAATGATATGGCTCGGGGAATGATTCCAGTAAACATGGATAAAGAAGGATCCTATATTGAAAATATTATGGTTTATGAGGCCCCAGAATTAATTGAGACTGGCGGAGATAAATTAAGATTCGCAAAAGCAAGAAAAAAACCAGTTTATGAAATAATCCAGAAATTGAATAATACTATCGTTCAATATGCTTCAGAACTTGAAGAATCAGAAGCTATGAATATTGAACTTCAAAATAAAATTGATAGATGGACTTCTGAGAATAAAGTTAGTGGGGAAATGTCTGAAACTTCAAGGGCAGAACTTTCGCACAATGAACAAAGACTTACTGGAATTGATAGATCGTTTAGAACTGTCCAAAGAGATTTATTTAATTTGCAAAACATCAACGCAATTCAAGAAGATAGTATTGGCAAATTAGAAAGTGAAATTACAGATATGAGGCAGAAAGCAGAAAGGGAAGGGGTTAAACTTTCAGATGAGAAAGCATTGGAGTTGATACAAAACATAAGATCAACTGTGGTGAATGAACTCCCTGATTTTCAGCCTCAGCAAGTCCCTCAAGCGGTTCCTCAAGCAGTTCCTCTTAAAAAGAGTTAAATACATGTTTTACGTACAGGAAATACAAATGGTAACAAATCAAACACTTGTGCTAAAAGCACTTTACTGGAAAGGAAAAGAAATGACTGCTATAGAGATTTCTAAAGATAGTGGATTAAAAATTAAGCAAGTTTACATGGCTTTGTATGCTCTGAAAAATATGAGTTACATAAAAGTTAGGATGGTTCCGCTTCATTATGTGGATGGTGAAAGGATAAATAATAAAACATTTGCTAAGTTACAAAATCCGCAGTTAACAGAAAAAACTTTGCAAAAGAGGGGAGTACTTTAAATGAGTGTGGTTAATAGAGATAAAATTGGGAGAATTTTAAAAGGGTCTCAAGGAACATTCCTTGGACAAAAACATAGTAAAGAAACTATAAAAAAATTAAGAGATTCTCATAAAGGATATGTAATGCCAGAATCGCAGAAAAAGAATATAAGAAAAGCAAGATCTAAACAAATTATGAAACCTATGTCAAAAGAAACAAAAATAAAAATAGGCAAAAAGATGAAAGGTAAAAAACAATCATATGAAACAAGAATTATTAAAAGCAATTTAATGTCTGGAGCAAAACATTGGAATTGGAAGGGGGGGATAAGTCCCTTAAATAGAAAATTGAGAAGAAGTTCCTTTTTTAAGATATGGAGGGAGATTGTTTTTTTAAGAGATAATTTCACTTGTCAAAATCCTAATTGTTCTTATTGCGATAATAAAGTTGGGGCAATGTTGCACCCACACCACATTAAACCATTTGCTCTTTATCCCAAACTTAGATTTAACATTAATAATGGAATAACTTATTGCAAAGAGTTTCATATTAATTCAAAACTTCTCCATAAAGAAATTTCTCATAAAATAAATATTTTCGGGGCAAAGGGAAAATGTTAGTAAGTTGGGTAGATCTGAGAGAAAGAAGTCCAATTGATATTTCAAGACTTGTGAGTCATGCAAATACTTTTAATTCATATGTTGGTGTAAGAATAAATATTCAAAATTTAAATCGTGCAAAAAAATCTTTAATAGATGCTCGGGCAGAATTAGAATTAGTTTTTACAACTCTTCAGCAGGTTCTTTATGACAGAGAAATTTTAAAATCCCAAGTTGATCAAATTCTTTACGGATGGCTTATAGATAATATCGGGAGATATCAAAAAGATTTAGATGATAAAGAAGAAGAATTATTAGTAAAATTTGATGAAGTTAATTCAGAAATAAAAAGAGTAGGAATTTCAAGATTGGCTTCTTATGCCAAGTCATTAAAAATTGCTCAACAATTAATTTATGAATCTTTATTAAAATCAATTGAAGAATATGCCAAACTTCCTGACGAAGGAGATATTAAAAAAGAGCCGAGAACATTTCTTTATATTTTATTTCATGTCCTTCAAATTACCATGGCTTCTGTTGGAGGGATGACAAGAAAAGGATCACATTCCCCCCTTAAAAAAGGGCAAGTAGGAAGTTTTCCTACAACATGGCAAAGTCTTGTCTCAAACAATGGTCAAAAAAAGATTGCAGACAAACATAATGCAGAAAATCCAACTGAGAAAATTGAGGTCCCAGAGTTTATGGTTGAAAATAAAAATGAGGATCAAGAGGTAGAAGAAATTGAGGGAGAGGAAACGGATGAAAATACTATGTATCTTGAAGAAGTGGGGGAGGATGAAGATGGGGGTAATTAAATTTTTTAAAGATTGGTTTTACGGGAAAAAAGAACAGTTAAATTATCCACAAGACTTTGCAATAATTGATTTTTCAAAAGTTTCTTTAAGACTTGGAGTGAAGGATGATAAAAATAAAGTGATTCTTAGATATTTTATAAATAAGTTTAGAAATTATGAATTAAGAAAATATAGATACTCCGAAGAGAGAGTCCATCTATTAAAAGAGATCCATAAAATACCTATTTTTGACAAAACTAAATTAGATTTGAGATTCCCTGTTTATTCAAGGATTAGTCCAGGGGAAGCAAAATTTATAATTGCAAGATGATAAATAAAAATAAAATGGAGAACAAATAGAATGGAACTTCCGCTAAGATTTATTGTGGTAAGGAGAGGCTGTGACTTTTGTCATTTAGCAAAAAAAGCAGTTTTATTTGTGAATAGATATCTTGCTTATGATCGGAGAATACAAATTTTTGATAATTATGAGTGGGAAGAACTTGGTTTTATGGCACATCCTTTTATTCAGAAAATGTTAGATGAAAAAGTTTTTGATGGATATCCTTTTCTTTATATTGATGAAGGAGTTATTGAACCCGCCCCAACAGAGTGTTTAATAATTTGTATTGCAAGAAAAATTAATTACGATCTTTTGACAGGGATAAAATATGGGGGGAGACTTATAAGTCCTAATCCTCAATGAAATTGAAAGGAGGTAAAAAATAATGGGTATTGGAGACGCATTCAAAAAAATGGGAAGAGGAAGAGTCAGGGATAGGTGTGACAAAAATCCAGAGACTGGAGAAGTTATTTGTAAAAGAGTCAGAGTTAATCCAGACAACACAGAAGTTGATGTTGCAGGATTCACAATGGTTGCTGATGCAAGTTGTAGACCAACTCAAACATCTTCTTTTGAGAATGAAGAAGGTGCATTAGACGCACTTGAGAAAAAGTTTGTTCCAAAAATCATTGGTAAATGTAAGAACACTCCTCCCGAGTATTAAAAATGAACGGGTGGATATGGTTTGGCATTATCATTGTTGTCTTGTTTATAGCTTGGCTATCGTTGAGATCAAGAAGAAAAAATGATTACGGAATGACAAGATCCTCAGGAGGTCTATGGGACGCTGTTAAAGATGCTTGTTGTGGAAAAAAAAGATAAAAATGTTTAACAAAAAAAACAAAGAAATGAAATTAGTTGACAAAGATGTTGGATTTGCTGAAGATAGTTTTGAACTTCTTAAACAATCTTGTGGAGATGAGGCGCATTGCGTAGGAAATTTTGTAATAAATCCTTGTGAAGAAACCTTGGCAGAAATGAATTCTTCAAGAGAGAGGAGAACAGAGTTAATGAATATTGTAATTGAGGCTGTAGATGCTGAAGTAAAAAATCAAGATTGGTGCAGGATAAAACATCTTTGTACTGAGGCTATGCACTGCCAAGAAGATATGGTTAGATTATCTTCTCAGGGAAATCTTGAACTTTCAAAAAGGATTGCAGAGATTCACAAACAATGTTATCTGAAGTTTTTGCACCTTCTGGGTTTCACTAAAGAAAATATAAATTACTCAACCACTGCTTAAAATGGATTATCAAAGAAAATTTGCACCGCTAAAAGCAAGACGAAAGCCTAAGCCAGAGGAGGGTTGTAAAATTGAAGTTAAGAGGACCAAGACTGGGAAAAAAGTAATTATTGGGAAAGGTTGCACGAAAGATCAGATTCAGATGTTCAGAGAAACTGGGGAATTGAATCTAAATGAATCTTCTGGAAGTGATAATGGCAAGGCGTAAACCTTTTAGAAACTGTGTTCTAAAAGAGATGGATGAGGGTTTTACAAAGAAAGAGGCTACTATGAAGTGCAATAGAAAAATTAAAAAAGAATCCAAAAAGAAATAAAAATGAAAATTCAAAGAGGTTTATTTTTTGATGAGTTAGATACATCCATCATCAAAAATATTGTGTCATGCTATAAAAATAATCTTGAGTTAAATACCTGGGAGATTGCAAAAGATTATGTTGCTTCTATTTATGATAAGAATCCTGTAGAAATTTATTCAATTAAGAAAGTTGAAGTTGATGATGTTTACAGGAAAATCAAAACAAAATTAAAAAGATATATTGATTTTGGGTTTATAAAAATTTCAAAAAATGGAGGATCAGAAGAAATATTTGAATTGGATCTTGATAAGATTACTTTTGCTAAACATCGTTTTTCGGATGGATATAAGGATTGTATAATCTTGAGAGTATAGAAAAAACCCTCCTATCATCAAAACGTAGGGAGACTTTATAAACTCCAAAATCATAATAAAAACATTGAAAATGGGAACCAAAAATATGAAAAAAATAATCATATTCACTGGAGATAAATTTTGTTCGTCTGAACAAATATGGGTAAAGGGTACTTTAATCTCCGTCTAATCCGAGTAAATACGGAAAAGAGTAGAACTGAAGTAAGTCGGATACTGAGGGATTCCGATAGCGTGATGTTTACGTCTTTGAACTATTGAAAGAATTAGGAAACCCTCAATGAAAGGAGGTTAAAAATAAAAAAATACGATGGAAGCTGGTGCATTAATATTATTGCTTTTCTTGGCGATGGTAGGTGTATTCATGCTTGTAGCTGTTTCTAAAAAGGCTTTTAAGAAAAATGGAGGTCTGAAAACTATGTTCTTAGTTTTCGGTATCGCTCTTTTGGCTTATGGTCTTGTAGGAACAGGTTCTCAGTTAGGTATGTACACTATGCCTGAGGCTGTAGGAGGATTCTTCCTCTCAGCGTCGGTTCCAGGTGGAAATGGGGACGTTAACACTGGAGATATTATCTGCCCTGCAGGTACAACTCTTCAAAACGGCGTTTGTGTTTCAACAACTGGAGGAGGGGCTACGTATCAACCAACTGCGTCTTACTCGGCACGTGACAAGTATTCTACAACAAGTATTACAGGAACCTCATATTACAAAGTTAACGGCGATAGTGCGACAACTACTGTTAAAACTAATGTAAATGTGGGAGATGGTATTACTTATTGGGTTAGCAATACTTCTTATTGGGTAAAACCTTTAACTAAGTCTGCTGGTGCTGGAGTAACTCCGTATGAAGTTTTAGGGTGGTCTAATTCAACTGCAACTGTGACTTTATATGATCTCGTTAACAGAGAGTCTGTTACTGATGGTGCATATAATACGTCTTTAGGAGCAAATGATCAAGGCAACATTGAAATAACTTATCAGGGTACTTCTGAAGGTTCTGCTGGACCTTTTGGAGGAAAGATGGTTGTTGAAATGAACTCTACAATTTCTTCTGTGACTTGTACTGGAGAAGATTTGGTTTCAAGTGATCCTTATCACTTGACTTACACAACATCTGCCACTACTCACACATATAAGAGTTGGGTTTACGGACCAAGCTTAGATGACGGATCTGGCGCTGTTAGGAGAATTGCTTGTCAGTTTAAGAATGGAGCAACTGCTGTTGGAGCAGATTCTGTGTTCTATGTTAAATTCATCCCTGCTAACTATTATGTTACAGATGCTGGAGATATAGTCTTAGACACTGAGAAATTCGCCGACGGAGATACTACAAGAACAGGAAGCACAATCAACTTACCAACCGCTACAGGTTACTGGGGCGCTTGAGGTTAGATTTTTTCTAACTTGTGGATAGCCAAGTAAGCCATGAGAGATCATGGCATTTTTTATTTTTTATTTTTTTTATTTTTCGGGGGAGAATTTCTCCTATCATCAAAATGTAGGGAGCATTTAAAAGCATGAAAAGGTATAATAAAATATGGCAAAAAAAAACAAAAATAAGAGATTATTAATAGGAATTACAATTTTTGTCATAACAATTGCTTCAATATTTTCTTTAGTTTATTTTGGAGATGATGCCGAAGGCACAACATTATCCATTTCATTATCTCCAGAAGATTTACCTGATAATGTTCCTTTAGATTTTTGTACTTCTGAAGATTCATGTTATAGTTATTTATCTCTTGAAGGGATGCCAGATGGATTTTTAGAAACTAAGGGATATACAATTAATTGTCAAAATGGAAACTGCTATTTCAACAAAATATAAAAAAAGTACCTTACCAGTAATTCTGGGGATCTTCTTATTTGTAATTATGTCTGTATCAATGGTTCAAGGGGCAGTCCTTTCAATTGATCAAGCAAATATTCGTTCTAATTATTTTGGGTTTGATAAAGCATGGGTTGTTTCAATGGTTTCTGATGATTATACCACTGATAGTTTAAATGCGTATCTCACACCACAACAAATTGAAGATGCTTCTGGGATTGATGTGCAACAGGCACTGAGCATTGATGTTGATACAAAACCAAATTATTGTACTTATTCATTTAAAACAAATACTTTTAATTATCAAGATGTTTACACTATTGAGCCAATAAAAATTTCAAAATGGTTGTGGGGTTCATCGGATCTTGAAGAGTTAATTGCAGAAGTTGAAGATAGATGTGCAGACTTTTCAAAACCAAATTATAAAGCAGATGTAATTGATTTAGGAGATGGATTGTCAGATTATGGAAGTTATATTTATGGTTCTAATTCTTGGATATTTAAAACCAATATTTATTGCGTTTCGTTAAATGAAAAAATTGGGACCATAGCGCAACCAATTGATAAAAAAATTGTGGCTGAATCGGATTGGACTGTTAAGGTAGAGGGAAAATCTTCAGAGTCAAAAACAATTAGTAATTCTGATGCAGGAGAAGGAAGAAGCACAAAAATTGGGAATAATGTTTGGGTCCAATGGCAAGGTAATTTAGGTACTGGAGAAGATTGTCCCGATGTTTCAAATTTAATTGGGACCCATGATAATTCTTTTTACAACGGATGGAAACTTGGAAGCAGAGATGATTATAATACTTATAGTTCATATATGACAAATGGGATAAAGCAAAAAATAAGAGAGTTTGCGGAATCAAATTATCAAGAAGAATACATAAGTAGTTTTAGAAATAGTGCAAATAATATAATGAGGGATGTTGTAGATGAAGAGAGTGGATTTACATATTCTGTTTTGGATACTTCTTATTATTCAGGAAAAGTAAAGATTGATCTTGGGAGACAAATTGTTTTCCCATTATTTAGATTAATTATTGACGCAGATTATTTAGAAATTGATATTCAAACAGGAGTCCCTTCAATTGATAGTGTTTCTGATATTGAATTTACTGAAGGTCTTGCAGGTCAGATGAGTGCTATTATTAGAAATTCGGGGGAAGGAAGAGGAGGATTTACTACAAGAGTTGTAAGTTGTACAGATGGATTTAGTAGTTCTACTTCTCCAATAGGAAATACTCTTGATCCTGGGCAATCACAGCCATTGTATTTTAATATTATTGGTTCTTCAACTGCAACAGATCAGACTGTTAATGGTGTATGTACTTTAGAGATGAAAGAATCTATAACTGGGCAAACAGACACAAAAATCTTTGGTGTTAAGATGACACAAATCCAACAATGTGTTCCAGGGACAACTGCTTGTTCTGTTGACGACGACGGAAAGAGTGTTATCAAGAAATGTAATTCTGCAGGAACTGCTTATGAGATAACTGAAACTTGTCCAAGTGATCAAGAATGTAGATTAACTGTTTCTGGGGCAAAATGTGTTGATAAAGGTGACGATCCAGAGGATTTGAAATATTGTTCAGATTGTGATGCTTACGCTAAAGGTTTAATTTTTGGTAAAATATTTAAGTCTCAAAGTTGTGAGAAGAAAACTTTCCAAGGTAGTTTCTTTTGTATTTGGGCAATATTAAAATTATTTGTGATCCCATTTGTTTTTATATTTTCTTTACTTTTTGGAGTTCAAATATTAAACAAACTTCTTAAAGGACAATATGGCTGGTTATCTTGGGTAATAAGTTTAGTATTAGCCTTCTTAATTGCTTGGTTGACATTTCTCCTATTTTGGTTAGGGATAATAATAATTTTAGTTTATATTGTTTTTAGAGTTGCAGTTAATTTTATTCCTGGGTTAAATATAATGAGGAAGATTAAATGAAAAAAGTTTTAGTCTTTTTGTTAGTTGGAATAATGTTGGCAGTGACTCTTGTAAGTGCGTCTGAAATAATTACAAATACTCCTGATCATGTTGGTTCTTTTGAAGAATGGAAAATAAAGGTCTTACAAGCAAATGCAGATGATGGATTATTTGCTGTTACAAGTGGAAGTTATTGGGGTATCTGTGAACAAGATTGTTTTAATTTAATTTTTCAAGGGGATTGTAATCCTTGTAAATCTGGAGAAGTTGCAAGTCTTAGATCTTGGCATCCAGATTCAATGAGTGTCTGGGATTATTGGAGTTCAGCTAATGCTTATTGTACTGATTGGTTAAAACCTTATGACTATTATAATCAACAGGCATATTGTAAAGTTCCAACTACAGAATGTTCTGGAGGAGGGGACCCAGGAGATAGAAAATGTGAAGGAAGCGAAGTATGGCAGTGTAGTAATTCTGGTACATGGGAATATGTTTCAAATTGTGATTATAGTTGTTCTTCAGGAAGCTGTGAGCAACAACAATGTACTGATCACGTAGAAAAAAGATGTGAAGACAATTCTGTTTACTGGTTTGATTCTTGTGGAGAACAACAAGAAGAATATGAAAGATGTGAAACTGATGAAACTTGTCAAAATTCTAAATGTGTAAGATTTTGTGAAGAAGGATTTATTGGAAGTCCATTATGTAGTGGAAATAAAATTGTTCAACAATATCAATTAGTTGATTGTTCAACAAATATAAAGGACGTAGATATTTGTGCCTTCGGTTGTGAAAATTCTCAATGTGTGGATCCTCAATGTCAAACTTGTTCTCAACCTACTTCTTGGTCCCAATGTAATGAAAAAGAAATGTTTAGAACAAATTATGAATGTAATGCAGATTCAAATTATGAATGTAGGGCGTTTACTGAGACACAAGCTTGTGAGTGTGGTACATCAAATCAATGTGGATATGATGAAACTTGTGAAGATAATGTTTGTGCGCAATTAGAATGTTCAGAAGATGAAATTGCAGATGATCATAAATGTATTGAAAAGTCCTCCATATCTTCCACATTAATAATTGGTCTTGTTGTTGGAGTAATACTTCTAATTTTTGTAATAGTGATTGTAGTTCTTATGGTAAAAATGAAAGGAGGTCAGAAAAAGCATAATGGGAAATAAAACAAGAAGAGGGTTTGATGATGCTTTAGTTTTCATAAGTCTTTTCGGGTTTTTAGCAATTGCCTTAAATTCATTTACGGCATTTGATCTTAGTCCATGGTCAACATCAGCTTTTATGTTAATCGCAGGTCTTGCGCTTATGATTGAAGGTAGAATTTTTTCTATAAGAGAATGGGGAAAAGATGGAATACAGCCCCCAGAGGTTCCATTCGTATTTACAATACTCTTTGGAATTTTCACTGTGGTGGTAGGTATTTTGGCTATGCCTCCGATTAATATTATTACGGAGCAATTAAAAACCATCGTTGGGATTGTAGCAATTTTATGTATCGCATTCATTTCACTCCAGAGATGGGTGTTTGATTAAGATCTTAAAATGGCAGGAATTTTGAAACACAACCTTACAGTTAGAAATATAATTATCGGGATGGCTTTTGTTCTGGCTTTCCTATGGGTAATTAATCCTCCAGCACGAAGTGCCGTCGGGATAAATCTTGTTTTTTTAGGAATTGCTTTTTTAGTTTATAGGGCAAGAGAGTATCAAGATGATCTTATTGGAGTTAGCAAAAAAAATATTCTTGCTTCCATTGGTTATGGGATTGTGTTTGTATTTTTCTTTTTTTTAGTCACACTTGTAGTTCCTGGAATGAGCATTGGTTTTCCATCTCTTCCAGCTTCCATATCAGATTCACTTAAATTTTTCTTAGTTGTAATTGTTGCCCCAATAGTTGAAACAATATTTTTTCAAGGTGCATTATATGCTTATATCAGTAATTTTGATGAGACAACTCGTAAGAAGAAAAAATGGAGAGCAATTATAATTCAAGCAATTGGATTTTCTTTATTCCATTTAGGAGCCTATGTTTCAGGATTTTATATGTACCCTGGATTTACAGAAGGTATGACCGCAATCTCGGCAAACATATCAGGATTTATTGTGGCATTCTTATTTGCGCTTCTTGCAGGATGGTTTGTGACAAAGGACGGAGTTCAGAATTTAGTCTTCTGTGGAGTGTTCCATCTTGGACTTAATTTAATTGCTTACAGTCTTTCAATAGCTGTTTTCTTAGTATCAATGCCTTTGATAATGTCAAATCCCGTATCTGCACTTTACTTCATCCCAACATTTTTTATATGCTATAAAATGATCAAGAAACCTCCTATCATTCAAACGTAGGGAGAACTTATAAATTAAAAAAACTATAAAATACAATGGGAAAAATAATTCGTAGGAGATCTGGAACTTGTCAAATAGAGATGAAAGAAATTAATGGAAGAGTAACAATGAAGTGTAGAAATCTTAAACGTAAACCAACTCCTCAAGAAGTAAAAAATTCTGCACAGGCTATTTTAGATTCAATTAAACATGATAAAATAATTTTCAAATAAAATGTCAAACAAATGTAAAAGAGGGTCCAAGAAAGTTGGAGGAAAATGTGTTAAAAATAAAGTATATTTTAATAAAAAAAATTCTATAAATTGGGATTCAATGTGGATATTTGTATCTATCTTTGGAATTTTATTAATCGCTGGAATCTTTTTCTATGGAGGAAATCAAGGATGGTTTAAATCTCTTTCAATTATTGAAGATACTGATATTGTTAATTATTTAGAAAATCCTAATCATGCGATTGATACATCATGTTCTTTAGCATTATCTCCTGGTTCAATTTATGTTGGAGATAGAACAACTGGGACAATAGTTGATGGGAAAAATTCTTTTTGTCAAGTCTTTGCTAATGATGGAATCCAGTGGTTAAAAGTTTATGAAGGATACACCGACGCTAATGGCGTTCTTGTTAATACAAGAACTGTAAGTACAGTTGGGAGTTATGTTTTTAGAGCCATCTGTGATTTGAATAATAATAATAGAGTTGATCTTGATGATTGTTTAACAAATCCTGCAAATTTAGAAGTACTTCCAAGACCAGATGATACACCTCCTGCGGATGAAGGATATGATGTAGGAGATAATGTTGGAAGCGGGAGTGCAGGTGGAGGAAATGGAAATTTTGGGGATGATTTAATGTCTGAAATAACTATGGACTGGACTACAGGCGGACCTTATGTTTTAGGAGCAAAGATCACAAGAAGTTGGGATTATGTTGGAGAAGACTGTTATGGACCTGAACAATACCCTATGGAGTGGTCACTCTATGATTCAAATGGAATGGCTTGGCAACAATATGATTACCTTCCAGTTAATAATGTTGTAGATTATGTTTGCCCAGTAACTTATCATGAAGATGCTCCTTGGAAATTTGTGGTTAGTGTTGGGATTCAAGCTTGTGCAGTAGAATATTCTTGGAATGTGCAACCTTATATTTGTGAAATTAATGATTAGTATTTAGTATAAAATTCTGACAAAATATCAAAAGAAAGATTTATAAAGTATGAAAATCATACAGTATTAATGGGAACTGAACAGAAAAAGGCATACATGAAAGAATATCGTAAAAGAGATTATGTAAAAAAACAAGAAGCAATTAATTCACAAAATTGGAAAAATAAAAATAGGGAAAAAGTTAATTTAAGGGCAAAAGAATATTATGCAAGACCAGAAGTTAAATTAAGAGTTAAAAAATATTTAGTTGAAAGATATAAAAGAGATGCACTATTTAGGATTGAACATCTTTTACGGGGGAGATTATATCAAGTAATTGAATTATATTTATTAAGGGGAAAGATTATGGGGTCTTCTAAGGGCATTAAGTATAAAAAAATAATTGAACATTTGAAACCATTTCCCAAAGACATTTCAAAATATCATATAGATCATATTAAACCACTTTGCACTTTTGATTTGGCTAATCCAGAAGAGGTAAAAGAAGCTTTTGCTCCTGAAAATCATCAGTGGTTAACTGTTCAAGAAAATCTAAGCAAGGGGGGAAAATATTAAAATGGCAAGATCAAGAAGAACTATCAGTTTAAAACCAGAAGTGGATGAAGTTATTGATGATAAAAGAGGAAAGAAAACTTTTTCTACTTATGTAAATGATCATTTTGAAGAGCAATTTCCATCCGATGTTAAAAAGAAAAAAAAAGAAATGGCTAAAAAAGAGATCAAAGATTCTCCTATCATCAAAAAGTAGGGAGAATTTAAAAGGAATAGAAACTAAAGTCTAACATGGGAAAAAAGAAAAAGTTCTGGAATATAACAAGAATAATTGTTACTACATTACTACTACTCGTATTTCTATTTATCCTCTTTAAACTTGGGATATTTGACACTCTTCTTGAGAAATTCCTTACAACATCGGTTCCTTCCGATACACCTTCTGTAGGGGCTATAGTAAATGGGGGAGGGGGAATAAAATGAATAAAGCCTTAATCAGTTTATTAATGTTTGCCTTTTTATTTCTTGCATTAACTGGAACGGTTAGTGCAGAAACTTGTAGCCCCGCAGGAGGATATACTTCTTGTTATCAATGGGATAATACTGAAACATATGACTCATGTAGGGCGCATTCTTTTGTTCAAATTCAAGGAACAAATATCCAGGGAACTTATAAAAGTGGGTATTATGTGGGTCCTACATTCATAAATTATAAATTTGATGCAGATAAAGGTTATGTTTATTTAAATCAAAATTCTTGGGATAGTTTATGGAACACAGCAAATTGTGACGCCAACGACGGAAAATCTTGTCAAAACGCAAATCAAGAATTAAATAGCCAAGGGAAATATTATTTAACTCAGAATCCAGGAGATAGTTTTTCTGGATGTCCTGCATTTCTTGGAACAGATTATGATAGAGAGGAACAAGAAGAGTGTTGGGCATGGGCTTCTACTTATGGGGTATGGGGATGGATCGGAAACGATTGTTTAAATGTTAAACAAATAGAATGTTACGATGATTCTGATTGTGGTTCAAACCAGTTTTGTAATAAAGCTGGAGATTGGAAAACTTGGTCATGTCAAACTCAAATTTGTGACGAGGGGGAAGAGAGGTGTTTTGGTTCAAATTTACAAAGATGTGAAGGCAATGCCTGGATTGATAGAGGAACACTTTTGAATAAATGTGATGTTGAATGTTTAACTGATTCTAATTGCCCTGCAGACGAGATTACAGGAACTTCATGTAGTGGAAACAACATCTTACAAACAGAAACAGATAATAGATGTTTGAATTATCAATGTTTAGCTTCAACTAAAGATGTTATAGTTGAGTCTTGTTCTTTTAAATGTGAAGATGTAGAAGATCAAGGGGCTATTTGCATTGATAAAATCTGCGATGAAGGGGATAAAATGTGTGGTCCAGAGGGAGATACTTTGATTTGTTATGGAAATTTATGGTTTTTAAACGAAGAATGTAAGTATGGTTGTGAGGATGGGAAATGTAACCCTTTTTATACAACTAACCTTTTTTATGGTCTTATTATAGGACTTGGGGTCCTTTTTCTTTCTCTTTTGGTAGTTTTAATCATAGTAATGTCAAGGAAAAGAAGATAAGTTCTCAACTTCACAAAGTATGAAAAAATATAAATTTATAAATGAAGATTACCTTAAAAAAGAATGGGAAATTGGGGTCAAAAACTTAAATTTTATAAGAAGGATGTGTTGTTTAAATCCCTAATTGGGTTTTGTTTTATTCTTGTGTTTTTCTGTAGTTTAGTTTTTGCTCTTCAAGGCTCAGGGACCATAGGAGATCCTTATTTAATTCACAACTGGACAGAATTAGACTCTGTAAGAGATGACCTTTCCGCTAATTATAAATTAGTTGGAAATCTTTCTTCTGAAGATTCAGATTTTTCAACTTTTAATTCTGGAAATGGATGGAATCCTATAGGAAATGATACCCATCCTTTTACAGGAACCTTTGATGGAAACGGACACACAATTTCTTATCTTTATTCTTATAGACCCACTACAAATTATGTTGGTCTTTTTGGATATATAAGTTCAACGTCAACAATTT
>Ga0222640_1000068_pt1 | contig 34732 bp, 39 predicted proteins | sample AntAcemetagen187_FD_181144 | JGI IMG/M metagenome (GOLD analysis project Ga0222640, IMG submission 181144) | Saline water microbial communities from Ace Lake, Antarctica - #187 | ecosystem: Environmental > Aquatic > Non-marine Saline and Alkaline > Saline | place: Antarctica: Ace Lake... | reverse complement strand
ATGAAGATGTTAAAAATTTATTGGTTGAAGTTCCTATTGAAAAGTTGGCATCCAATTCATACTCACTTAATTATGCTGAATATATGAAAGATGAGGCAGAAGAAGAACAATATGAAGATGGCGTTGTTGTGAAAACTTTGGGCGAAGTATGTAATTTTAAAAATGGTAAAGGAATAAAAAAAGATACATTAGTTGAAGGAGAATATCCTGTAATTGGTGGAGGACAAAAACCTATGGGATTTCATAATGAATATAATGCAGATGAAAATACAATATTATGTTCTTCAAGTGGAGCATATGCTGGATTTATTAGTAAATATGATAAAAAAGTATGGGCGAGTGATTGCTTTTCAATAATACCAAAAAATAACTCAATCAATAACACTTATTTATATTATTTATTAAAGACTATCCAAGACAAAATATATAAATTACAAACGGGAACAGCACAACCACATATTTATTCAAAGGATTTACAAAACATAAAAATCCCCATCCCTCCACTTGAAAAGCAACAAGAAATCGTCAAATATTTGGATTTCATCTATGAGAAGGCGAATAAAACAAGTCAGGAAAAAATCAAAGAGTTGAAGCAGTTGAACGAGTTTTGTTTGAATACTCAAAAAATGTTTGGTGATAATGTTGTGAAAACTTTGGGTGAAGTAATTAAAGAAGTTAAAACAGGTAAAGATGTAGTATCAACCGATAGAATTCAAGGAGAATACCCATTTTATGGTGCAAATGGAATTATTGATTATGTTGATAGTTATATATTTGAAGGTAAATACTTACTAACCGCACGAACTGGTTCATTGGGTTCATTACATATATCAAATGGTAAGTTTTGGTGTTCAGGTGATGTGCATAGAATGGAGTTTGATAATGATATAACAATGTTATACATTTATTATTATTTACATACAATAGACTTTCAAAAGTTTAGAACAGGTTCAGCACATCCCAAGTTAAGCGGTTCAAGTTTAAAATCTATTAAAGTTCATATTCCGTCACTGGAACGCCAACAAGAGATTGTTGAGTATTGTGAATATAATGATACACTCATCAAACAATTAGAAAAAGAAATTGAAAACAATAAAAAACAAGCAGAGAAGTGTATTACAAGTATTGTAAAAACTCAAGTTGTTGAAGAACAAGATGATACAATTTCAGTAAATACTGAACCCATTGATGAAATAACATCTATTGAAGAAGAAATCATAATTGAACCAAAGACCAAAGTTATTATCAAGAAAAAGGTTAAGAAACCTCTTGTTATTGAAGACGAAGATGTAGTTTTATAAACTATTTCTGGTAAAAAGGTAGGTATATTTAAAGTAGATATCTAGTACCATTGGTTAGATTTTGTCTTTGTTTTTGATTTGGGTTTAGATTTTCGGGTTTTTTGTTTAGACGCGGATACAGGAGTATACTTTAAAAACCATTCTTCATATTCTTTTGTATCACGTTTATCCTTTAATTTTTCAAACATTTCCGTTTTTTCATTACGCATCGTTTCCAACGTAGATTGTTCTCCAATACAATTTAAACTAAACCGTTTTAAAAGTCCCTTTTGTTGTAATCTATTTTTAGATTGTACTATAAATAGGTATTGCGACATACAAAATATACGATCATGGTCATAATAGGGACGATTCGCATATAAAAAAGCTAAATAAAAACTTAACATGGTATCTATGGTGGCGACTTTAATGGATTGATTTTTTATGTAAATTACATTATAACTATGACATGCGATTGGTTGATAGATAAATGCTACGGTATCTTCATTTACGATAATTTCATAATGAGGTGCAATGATTTCACCAAGTCCTTCCCATTTTTTATGTTTAACTTTTTTAAATCCTTTTTCACGTAACCGCTCCACAATTATATTTGCAGAACCCAGCGGGTCTTCTGACAATATATCAAAATCTGGATTTGGATTACGTAATTGTCTTTTGACTGTATTTGGCATATATTGGCTATATAAATTGTTCGCATATCCCCCTAAAAATACAAGTTCTAATTGTATCACAGCGTCACGCACAATATTGTATATATTGGAAGCATCTTCTTTCGTACCTTCAAAGGTTCTCATAAATTCAATGTGATTACATTTAGGATTTTTTAATGGATAATTACGATTTAAAAGGGTGAGACGTTTAAGTACCTTTTCCCATCGGCTTACGTCCCCCAACGGACGTGACAATTCTAAATACATGGACATTCTTAAAAAATCAGGAGGTGCATATAATATCCCATTGACTTGTAATGCATTTTGTTTAAGAACTTTAAACAATTGAGAGGGAATAAATGTGATATCTGCGACTGGTATAAAATTTACGAATACTTTGAACGTTCCGTGATGCACTCCTGATTTTGCTTCAACGTCTTCATATCCTTCTTTGGCATAAATATTTGAAAGTTCTTTTGCATCCTCTAACGCGTTTGCACTAAAAAAATCGTAATCTGGTATTTCAATCTCTTTATTATAAAATTGGTCTTGCGACGGAAGTATATTATTTATAGCCGTACCGCCATAACATATAAGTTTTTTTGTTTTTAAAAACGTTTCCACGATATGAATAATATGTTGAACTTCTGGAGAATTTATAATTTTTTTACCCGATAATTCTTGCGCTTTATCTACTGCTTTTCTTAAAATGATTAATTCTTTCTCTTCAAAACTCATATTATTAAAGTATATTATATTTTCAAAGAATAATAATCCGTAGATGTAGTTCGTTGTTCATAAGAATAATTTGGATTGGCCGGGGTCGGAGATGGTATAGTAACCGGAACATATCTCAAGGCGGATGGTTTTAATACGAAGGCAGACCCTTTATTGTCAAAAAGCATACTATACACTTCCATGTTGGTATCAAAATTTTGAAAACACATGGCGGCAAACTGACATCCACATGTCCATGCTAACTGTGCCGAATAATTTGTATTCGTACCAGATAAATCTGGTATAACCAAGGTCATGTTTTTCTTGTTGTATTCAATTAACTCGTCCATATCGGGTGTAAATTTTACACCGCTGGAATAGGGTACACATCTCATAAAGATTGAATTGGAGGCTAGATTCACATATTCATCCAAATTCGTGGTTTCAAATATAGGATTAGAACGGTCTACTATTAGTATAATGCTATCCATTAAATCGGATAATAAAGTTTGACCAAAATTTTTACCTTGATTCTCATAACTGTACTTAGACCCAAGTATTTTATCACTCAACAATTCTTCAATTGAACTTGCAATCGTATTGTATATGAGGGTGTTTTTGCTCATTATTCTAAGATGTATTATCAAGGGGTCTTTTGGATTGGGACAGGTGCTACCTGAAAAGGCATAATCCCGAATGACCGTGAAGGCATCTTCTATAGGCACACTATTATAGGTCTCTTTTATAGAATAATCATCTACAGAAGAGGTTGCGATGACGGGTTTATTATCCAAGGAATATACTTCAAAATCAAGACATCGGGCTCCTTGTCCTATTACATTTTTTAAGGCACATACATTCACCACGTCATTTTTAAATTGTCCAGCAGAACAGGCATTGAAAGCAGTTTTAACGTAATAGTCACGTAAACTATGTTGATAGTCCGCAAGGTCAGTATTTATCGTAGATACTAAGGCATAATCGGTGTATAATGAATTCATTGCCTTACAATTCGTTGTATTTAAATGAATTTGACGATATATCCAAATAGACATTGTAATTAAAATCAATACAGTGAGTACAAGCACAATTTGATTTATAAAATTGGAAGAATTGATTACATTCGTTATTGTTTTATTGGAAAGTGTAGACATATATATATCTTATTATTATTATAAATACAGTTAAATATTAGGATATAGTATTATAAATGCCCGGTGGTTTATTAAATCTGGTTGCGTATGGAAATCAAAATATTATGCTGAATGGAAATCCAAGTAAAACATTCTTCAAGACGTCTTATGCTAAATATACGAATTTTGGATTACAAAAATTTAGGATTGACATTCAAGGTCAACGAAGCTTAAGATTAAATGAATCTTCTGTATTTGATTTTGTAGTACCACGGTACGGTGATTTATTAATGGATACATATGTAGTCGTCAATTTACCATCTATATGGAGTCCAATTATGCCTCCATTTGTTGCATCTTCTGAATCTACAGAGTCAACGTTTAGTCCATTATATCAGTGGCAACCCTACGAATTCAAGTGGATTGAACATCTTGGATCACATATGATTGAAAGGGTTCGTTTTACAGCAGGTGGTATAATTCTACAAGAATTTACAGGAGATTACATGTATAATTTAGTTGAACGTGATTTTACAAATACCAAAAAAGAATTATATTATAAAATGACCGGACATGTGACAGAGATGAATGACCCAAGCAATGCCTATGGTCGTCAAAATCAATATCCGCATGCAGTGTATGCAGGAACAAACGGAATATATACCGACTCTACTTATGCGGAATTATATAATAAATTAGGCAGCGAACCTTCTATTCGTGGACGTGAAATATATATTCCTTTAAACATATGGTTTACAATGGCATCTAAAATGGCGTTTCCGCTTATTTCATTACAATATGTGGAATTGAAAATTGAAATTACCATACGTCCCGTTCGTGAATTATTTACGGTAAATAGAATTTATGTTCCAAATGATACAAATACAATCACTCTAAATGAGACAAATACATTCACCCTAAATGAGGCAAATACATTCCTAGATACTCAACAAATTCGTGTAAACTTTAATGAGCAACAATACTTATTCTATAGATTTTTACAATCTCCACCTACGGTGGGTATTTATGATGCAACTGTATATCTAGACAAACGAACCAATTGGGACGCAGATATCCATTTGATATCTACTTATGCGTTTTTATCCGAAGATGAAGCAAGACGGTTTGCCTCCGAACCTCAAAGTTACCTTGTACGTGAATCCTATACTACTCCCTATTATAATGTAGTAGGTTCATCCCGCATAAATTTAGATAGTTTAGGCATGGTTTCAAGTTGGATGTGGTATTTTCAAAGGTCGGATGTATCAGACAGAAATCAATGGTCCAATTATACCAATTGGTCCTATGATACACCTCCGGTGCAACCGAGGGAAGTTACACAAGAAAATAGCACAGGTTTAACTTTAGACAATAGTTCGTATTATCCTCTCACTGTTAATAATAACAATTTATATACGTCTGGAGTTTATACAAATCGTAATACGCGTGATATTATGATTACATGGGCATTATTGATGGATGGTAAATACCGTGAAAATGAATTGTCTAGCGGTGTGTTAGAATACATTGAGCCTTATATTCGTACACCTGGAACTGGCAGAGAAGGGGTATATTACTATAATTTTGCGTTATCCACAAACCCTTATGATTTTCAGCCAAGTGGAGCTATCAATTTAAGTAAATTTAGTTCTATACAATTTGAAATCACGACTATACTGCCACCTTTGGACGCGAATGTTCAATTTACTGCTATTTGTTCTCCAACTACAGGAGAAATTGTGGGTACAAGTATGCCACAATCAGGTATTTATCGTTATCAATATAATCTCGTTGTTATGGAAGAGAGATATAACATATTGACTATACAAAATGGATTAGCAGGATTAGAATATACAAGATAAAATCTATATTATTGTTATCTAATTATATATCAATGTCGGATACTTCTGCAATTGACGATAAAACTACAAGTGACACGAGTAATAGTGATTCCAATTGGGGAACATTTGGAATGTTAGTGTTTCGTTATTTTATACTTAGTATACTATTTGTATTCGTTGGAATAAATTATATTTTTTTACTGAATTATAAACAATTAGATATATTGTTTCCAACGGAAATGCAAAATTATATACAAACACGACAAAGTGGCGGTCAGTCGTGTGCAAATTGTCCTTTTAATGACGTTTCCGGAAATAAAAATTATGATTTTCTAGATTCATTTGGTTATTCTATTCCTATCAAAGGATTTCCATATTCATTGTATAATTCTTCCATCCATACATACGTTCAAACATTTAAGAACTGGTTTGCATTAACCGAAGCGTCTTCGTTTATAACGTTTAGAACCATTATGAAATATACCTTACAATTTAAAGGTATTAAAAATCTTCCACAACCTATTCAAATTTTAATAGGAAATATTTTATTTATAGTTGGGTCTATATTTATACCAATCCTTAGTTTTTTCTCATCTTTGATACATATTTTTTCGGCAACTGAATATGCATGGTTCATAGGTATACTTGGAATCATATTCGGATATACATGGGTCATTGCATTTACAAACGCAACGTATCATTTTCTTGCATTCGTATTAAATCTATTGATTATGCCCAGTTTATTGAATCCATCTTTGATGGGAAGGTTGTTACAATGTAATCTATCTACATTTTCTAATATTTTCACTACTTTAATTGTCATTGCTTCTTGGCAATCTTTGAATACAACCACAGCAGGTATGATAACCATTGCCTATGTTATTATGTTAATAAAATCCTATATAAGTTAATTCATATTCATTTAAAGATATAATCACAATAATATACATAATGAGAGAATATGAAGACATTGATAACGAGTGGACGGATGGGTTTTCAGAGGACGAACCACTGAACACGACCATCCAACGTAAACCTAAATGTTATCCCACGGCGCTTCGTGGTCATATAAAGAACGGAAAAACTGGAAAGGATTACGGATGTATGCAAGGAAGCTACGAAGAATTGAAATACTATAAAGTGATAGATTCAAGAGGGATATACGATGAAAAGGGATATAAGACGGGACGTAAAGACCCCGTAAATAAAGATCCTGTAATATTATATTATGATTCGCCAATCCAATACATGCAACATATGAAGGTAGAATTAAAGAAAGAGGATATAAAAGAATGGCATGAACATAAAAGTCGTATGTTTCCAGACAATGTTATATTTGTAAAAAGTGAATGGGAAAAAATAAAGTCGGAGAAAAAGATGAAACAAAATAATATAAAGAAATGGAATGAATTGAAGGATGACAATTGAAAAGGGGAGTAAACGTAATCCATTTGTAATACCGTGTGCGATAAGCAACGACATGTCCTTGTTTATGAAAAAAGAGAATGGAGAACGAGTCGTAAGAATGGAAGTAACGCGTTATGTAATAGACTACATAACGTCAAACCATCTCTCCGATTCGTCCAAGATATATCCAGATGAAAGATTGACGATGTTGTTAGGAACAAAAGAGGTAACCTTTTTTAATTTGGATAAATACATAAATAAGCATTATATTAATTCCAATGTATCCATCTAAGCATTGGATGATATATTCCCAGTCTATAGATGGAATACAAGTGTCTTCTATAGAAAAAAAGTATTTCAATGTTAAAAATATTGAAATACTTTCAGGATGTGAAAGAAAAGAATGCGTGAGAAATTAAAAAATTGAAATGGAAGAGAGTGAATAAGAATAAACCAACCATGCAAAGCATTACCCAAACGCAAATTACAAACATGCAAATGAACCTCAACCTGAACGCAACGATGACCAAGGCGTTGGTAGGAATGGTGAAGGAGTATGTCACGGAGGTGACGACGGAATTGTCCAAGATCTACGGTTTCCCGCTGGACGACGCGCTCAAGAGGTTGGACTTGGACCATCTACAACCCAATGAAAAAAAACACGTGAAAAGCGAAAAAAAAGGCCCCACCATTCTGCTACCGTATTGTGGAGTGACGTGCGAAGCGTGGTGTAAGGCTGTAAAATTCAATAGCGGATTGATGACGCAATGCACCAAGACACCGGAAAACCAAGAAGAGTACTGTAAGATGTGTGCCAAAACCATGGATGCAACGACTGGAAAACCAAAGTTCGGAAGTATGCACGACCGGGATAAAGAAGGATGGACGGACCCCTCTGGTAAATCACCCCTTCGTTATGTAACGGTCATGCCAAAAATCAAACTGGATGGAGTTCCAGTCACCGAAGAACAAGTGAAAGAGGAAGTAATTAAAATGGGATGGACCATGCCAGATAAAGAGTGGATGAAGGAAGACGCGGACAAACAACGAGGACGTCCCAAGAAAAGTAAACCCATGACGAGCAGTGGAAGCGTTGGAGATGACCTGATTGCGAATTTGGTGTTACAGGCGAATCTTCAAGAGGAAGAAACGGTGTCTGAATCGGACCAAGAAGAAACCCCTAAAAAAGTAAATAAGAATGATTCCGAGAAAAAAGAAGCAGACAAGAAGGAAAAAGAAGCAAAGAAAGAAGCAGACAAGAAGGAAAAAGAAGCAAAGAAAGAAGCAGACAAGAAGGAAAAAGAAGCAAAGAAAGAAGCAGACAAGAAGGAAAAGGAAGCAAAGAAAAAAGCACTTGAAAAACCGTTGGAAGAAGGGGAGTTGTCCGAAGAAGAAACGAAAAAGAAGGAAAAAGAAGCAAAGAAAAAGGAAGCAAAGAAAAAATCACTTGATAAACCGTTGGAAGAAGGGGAGTTGTCCGAAGAAGAAACGAAAAAGAAAGCAGACAAGAAGGAAACGAAAAAGGGAAAGATGACTGGAGAAAACGAAAAAGAAAAAGCACTACAAGAAGCAACTCAAATTGCGGAAAGTGTAGCAAAGAAAAAGGCAGAACAAGTACTTGAAAAAAAGTTGGAAGAAGGAGAGTTGTCGGAAGAAGAAGAAGAAGAAGTAAGTGTTACGAAATTTACATTTGAAGGAAAAGATTACTTGCGTGATGACAAGAACGTAGTCTATGATTACAATAGCCAAGAAGAAATCGGTGTTTGGACGGGTAAACACATTGATTTGTATGAATCTTAGATATCCATATATCCGTTGAAATATATCCGTTGAAAATATCCGTTGAAATATATCCGTTGAAAAATATCCGTTGAAAATCATATTTATTTTTTTTGATGTAAATATACAATCAAAATATTTTAGAAATGTAGGATTGAAAAACAAGTATGCCCGCGGGGCATCTAAGAAAGAATTGGCAGGCATACCTTAGTACACTGGTATATTTTGAACGATTCGTGTAATGAGAGGTGGAGGAACGGCATTGCCAATTTGTTTAATTTTATCTTTTGTAGAACCATATAGTTTAAACTCTGCTGGAAACCCTTGAATTTGTTTCAGTTCATCTGGGAGGATACATCTAATATAGTAACCATGTTTATTTTGAAGAGGAACAAATAATCTAGGTTGATGATCATAAGAACAGATTATAGTTTTGCTAGGATTTCTTATATCCATAATTTCACAATGAATCGGCGAATCACGTTTTGAGAATGAAAGCATATTTGTGTGAATTTTTCCGTTGTATTCTTGATTCCTAGTTTTAGTTTTTAATCGCAAATAGGGATGAACGTCCTGTTCCGTCTCAGTATTATTTAAATCTGTAAGAATACATTCTTCTGGAATGGATGTAAAATCAAAGTCATCTGGTTCAATTTTGATAGCTCCCTTCATATTAAAATGTATAATATTTTGAAGATTTGGTAAATTCGTTTTTCCATTATTCAAAGGTTGGGGGAATGTATAGGTTTGTTTTAAATCATGTCTGAGGCCAACATAGACTAATCGTTTACGACGTTGAGGTATACCGTATTGTACCGTATGACAAACTTGATACACTACATTATAACCTATATCCTTGAACTCTTTCACAATAACCTCCATATATTTTTCACCCGTAGCTGTTTTTCGGTTGAGTAAACCATCTACATTTTCTCCGATGATATATTTAGGTTTAACTAAACGACATACACGCGCAAACTCCCTGAATAAAGTGTTGCGAGGGTCATCCGGTAATTTTTTTCCTCCATTGGAGAATCCTTGACAAGGATGTCCAGCAAATACCAAATCAATCTTATCTTTATAAGAAAGAAATGTTTCATCTGGAATAATTTGAATATTATTTCGGTCCTTTTTTTTTTGTGTAGGGTCTTGAATAAGGATAGAATGTGGAAAATTGTTTAGATGTGATTTAACTGCCGCTTCATCCAACTCATTAAACGCAATAATCTCAAATCCGGCTTCTTGAATACCAAGTGAGTCTCCACCCATTCCTGAAAATAAACTGATAGCGGTCGGTTTAAGCGTCATTGTAGTACGGAAGATGCTAATATATTCATGTTCAATTTTATTAATATCTTAGAAGCGTTTATCTCTCACAAAAGACCTTGTATTTTGATGTGAAATGAATTTCAATAAGAGTTTCTAAAAAATTGAAATACTTTTTTAGAAATAGGTATATGTTATCCGTACAATCGTACAAAGCAAATGAACTTGAACTCAAAGATCCTACAAGCCATGGAGACGGCACACGGTTTCATCCCATGCGATGGGTGTATGGATGAAGCTAAGAGACAAGCGAAACGTGAATTTTTCAAAGAACGTAAACGATTCATGTGTGAAAACGGTAACGACGTGGAGGGTATGAGCGCGTTTGAATCAAGGTACGACCTATCCAGGTTTCTTCGTGTACATTGTGTTAGTTGTAGAACGCAGGTGGCAGACCCCAAAGTCATATGCACCCCAATCAATCACAAATTGAAAAAAAACCCCCCTTGTTCACATACGGATTTTAACGAACAAACTGACCGAAACAAACATATTCTCGATGGAGATTTATTTTGGCAATGGGACGACGGACCACTCAATCAAGCAAAACCAATGGACTATTTCGTGTTCTGGGTCTTTGATGGACAAACCAAAGGTGAAAAAGGCCAATGGCGTAGTGGACACTTTATCTTTCATAGAGTTTTATCCGTTTGTAACCCAAACATTCGTTTACCAAGTTGGCACAAGAATGTAGGACATTCCCATCGTAATGTACTTGTATTGTCTCCACCGAAATTGACACTAACCTACGACAAAATGATAGCTTATGGGGCAAGACCCCAGTATCATGGGACCAAATATCCTAAATCGGGTTTTGAAAAAGAGTCTCCCCTCATGGGTATCCTTGAACAATCCTTTGCTTAATCATTTATCCGTTGAAAATTATCCGTTGAAAATTATCCGTTGAAAATTATCCGTTGAAAATTATCCGTTGAAAAAAGGTTCAACCTTTTTTTTATATGTTATAAAAATGAACTACTATATGAAGTAGTTTGTTACCAAACAAGAAGATGACTAAAATTAAAATGATTATAAAAGTAAATAAGGAACGACAACGAACTCTTCGCACGAATAAAATGAGAGACATGTATACATCATGTCAAACCGAAGAAGATTATAATCAAATCATTAGAATATTTCAATTACATGTGAAAACACCAGACGGTTCTCTCTTATCTGCGATTGAATTACCATGGTTGAAAAAAAAAAGTGTACTACAGTTTGCCTTGGAAGAACCAGACGATCTATATCATTACAGTACTTGACCGGTATCTCGTTATCCTACCGGTATCTCGTTAATTATATGTGAAGTAGGATTGTAGTGTATTCCTTGAAAAATTGAAATACTTATACATATAAATATATATGTTATTCAACCAACCAACCAACATGATCTCCAATATGACCAGCACTATTGCGCATGTGGCGAACCGCACTATCGCGCATGTGGCGAACCGCAACTTCAAACCGGCCGGACAAAAATCGTTCAAACGTGAAACAAAAAAATACCTTCAATCCAAGGCGGCCGCTACGACAGACTTGTTAGGCGAACCTAGCGAGAAATGCCCTATGGAAGACCCAAGCGAGAAATGCCCTATGGAACACCCGCGTGAGTTCTATCGTCGTAGCGTGAATAAACGTTGGAACCATTGGGCCATGACCGATTTGGAACCCTTGCCCCGTCGGACCGTCGTGAACAAGTTCAAGAAAAACAAAGGACTATTATTTAAGCGTGGACCGAAATACGAGACCTCTATGGTAAACAAGCGCGCCATGCACATGGCCGTGCAACGGGAACGTGCCATGAAATACGACGAAACTCCGTACGACCTTCAAGATACACGCTTGATGGAAGAAGAAGATGCCTACTGGTCCGTAGTTCCATCCTATTATGCCGCTAAATGGGTAAGTGAGATTGAAATGGACATTCTGGAGGATGGATACGATTGCGTAGAAAACTGGTTTGAAAACTATTGGTATAATTCTTATCACGCCGTGCTGTTTCCCGAGTACTACGTGACGACCGCCCACCGAATCGTAGACGAACTTGACTGAAGCATTACAAAACATAAAAAGCATAAAAAAAGCATAAAAAAGCATAAAAAGCATAAAAAGCATAAAAAGCATAAAAAGCATAAAAAGCATAAAAAGTATAAAAACAAAAAAAAGCAATTTTTTATTTTTTATATTTGATTTCTCAAATATATACGATAGTAATACTATGGTTGAATACTTTTGATATATAGAATTAGAAAAGTGGTTACACGAGAAATGATTCTAAAGTGAATATCTATTTCTTTTACTTTATTGTTATTCAAATACTTATTATAAAATTGAAATTCATTTCTTAAATACTTATTAGAAACACAAATGAACGATGGAAAGGTTTTCTAATTACCTAAAACGAAACAACATGGACGTCTCCTTGCATCAAACTGAAGGAGTGAAATGGATGTGCCATAGGGAGACGTCTGGGGTTGTAATCAACGACCGAACGATACGTTCGGGCATATTGGCGGATGAAATGGGATTAGGTAAAACCATACAAATGATTGGTGTCCTTTTGGAGAATTTTAAATTACACACTTTGATCGTTCTTCCACGTGCATTGCTGGAACAATGGGAATCTATATGTATAAAGACTTTGGGACATACTCCATTGCTCTATCATGGTTCTAAGGTAAAACACATTACATTAGAAACACTCTATCAAGCACCTTTGGTCTTTACAACTTATGGGATGATAACCAAACCAAACTCTTTCTTGTATCAACTCCAATGGAACCGTATTGTCTTTGATGAAGCGCATCATTTAAGAAATAGAACTACACGTTTACATAAACAGGCATGTCGTCTGCGTGCGACACATACATGGTTAATCACAGGAACCCCCATTCAAAACAAACTTACTGATTTTTATGGTCTATGTGAACTATTGGGAATCTCTTCTCTCTATGCTTGCCAACACAAAGAGGACATTGTTCAACAATTCGTCTTGAGGAGAACTAAACAAGACGTAGGTATCCATTTACCCGAATTGACACAAATTTATGTAAGGGTAGATTGGGAAACCGAATTAGAAGAGAAAATATCCCAAGACCTACATAGTCCATTGAAATGTCTCAATGTATCCTACAGTCATGTATTGAAACACGAGAAGTATGACGGGTTTCACCCCTTTGTTTATATTCATTGGGCGCGTAAGTGTTGTATCGCAATGGATTTAATCCAACCAAACATTACTCCTTATAAAAGTAAGTTGAATAAAGTCATTGCACTATTGGTTGAGAGACAATACAATGGTAACTCCAAATTAGTCTTTTGTCAATACATTCAAGAAATGTCTTGGATACTAGAACATTTAAACTTACGGGTTGCGTGTTTGGATGGACGAACCTCTAATGCAGAACGAAGACGAATACTACAATCTAGCGATATTGACGTGCTGATATTACATATTCAAACGGGTTGTGAAGGTCTAAATTTACAACGGTTCAATGAAATTTATTTCGTATCTCCACATTGGAACCCCGCCGTAGAAGAACAATCCGTCGCACGATGTCATCGTATAGGTCAAACCAAACCAGTGTCTGTCTTTCATTTTCATATGTCTCCTTTTGTTGGAAACGCTGGGTCTTCCATGGATGGTTACATACATACCGTACAAGATACAAAACGGGTTACCATGAACAGTTTATATTCCGTCGCACAATGACACCATTGTTATAATTCTATAAAAATGAAATAAACCTATAACTATTCTCTCTTATAGAATATGACCCATCTTCAAACTACGATTGACCAAGTCACCTACATGGAAGATGTTTTGACCGATAGTTTTGATAACACAACGTTTAGAAACGAAGTTCTCACAGAAGAAGAAGAACAATTATTGCTTGAAGAACATTTATTGCTTGAAGAACCCTATGACCCCCAATGTCATAGTTCAACCCTATGCCCTATCTTACAGTCACCGTTTGAACTCAATGAAATCGTTACAGTATTACCATGTAATCACGTATTCAATAGAGAGGCTATACGGACGTGGTTGAAAGAACACAGTTCCCTATGTCCACTATGTAGATATAACTTGAAACCCGTCACCCATACAACGGAACAAGTAGAAGACGAAATGCCTCTTATCTTGGACATGCCCATGGATATATTCATACACGATTCTTCTCTTCATGTAGAACCCTCCTATATATCATTTCTTTCTACTGAAAGGAATGAGAATGATTTTACGGTTTATTATAATATTTATTACAGACACAATACATTGTTACCGATTCAAGATTAACCATTATATATATAAACCTACATAAAGACATACTCCTAGTAGTATATATAGCCTGGTTGCCCGAGTGGTCTAAGGGGGCAGACTTAAGATCTGCTGTGTTCGCACGCGTGGGTTCGAACCCCACATCAGGCATAAGCTCAGTGGTCAGAGCACCGGTCTTATTAACCGATGGTCAGCGGTTCAATCCCGTTCAGGAGCATTTTTTTTTGTGTCCAATATTCAAATACTTATTCACATAAAAGACTGTTTATAAGGACTGTTTATAATAAGGATATAAAAGATAACTGAACATACCGCCCACCATACTGTTGCTTTTGCAATGGACGGGACTATACCGTCACTATTACTAGAGTCTTTTAAATAATAACTGATTAAAAACGTACATAGTACTAATAAAATTAATGCAAAGGTTGTACTGAGTAAAAATTTAGATATATATTGATTGGATTTACCATTTTGTTTCATAAAATACATACTTGGTATAATGGACAACGGAAACGACCACCATATAGAAGCTAATACAGGGTTCATAAAGGTTGCAATGTAACTTACAGAGGCTACTATCGTTCCACCTAATAAAAAATTAATCAATAGTTTTACCCACATCGTTTGTTTCATATATATAATACATATGTTATTTTGTATCCCTCCATGAAACATGGTATACAAAGGATTCTTAGATTGTAATCCTATTTTTCATACAAAATGTAACGATACAACGTTATGAGAGAAAAAAACATGTTTTTTATGTTTTTTTCAACGATTATATGTTTTTTATGTTTTTTTCAACGATTATATGTTTTTTATGTTTTTTTCAACGATTATATGTTTTTTATGTTTTTTTCAACGATTATATGTTTTTATGTTTTTTCAACGATTATAGCTTCGTGTAAGACGCTGTGGCTCTGGTGGCATGTCTTCTTCTTCCGCCATTTCAGTAATGCTTCGTGTAAGACGCTGTGGCTCTGGCGGCATGTCTTCTTCTTCCGCCATTTCAGTAATGCATCGTGTAAGACGCTTGGGAGGCGCTCGGTGTGCGCCTAATTCACCCGCCTCTCCATAATACGAACGCGTCTGTGCGCAATCGGGGGGGGGAATATCTTCCTCTTCCGCCATTTCACTCCACGACGTAATAGGACGAAACGGTGGCTCCGGAAGCGGAATCCAAGTCCCATTACACGATTGACCCCAACCTTCTTCCGTCATGCTTCGTGTAAGCGGTGGTGTATCTTCCGCCTCTTCCGTCATGCTTCGTGTAAGCGGTGACCAAGACGCCTCTTCATTTTCGGAACGCTCAAGTGGAGGCGGACGTTCCAGCTCCACTGGCGATTGCATTGGAGTTTCAAACAGTTGGCGTGCTGCGCTTTCACATTGCTCTTGCATATAAGATGCATATCTCTTTGCTTCAGGTGAATCTTGATCGTATTTTTTCATCGCTTCCAGCTCTTTTTTCAACGTCTCTAATTCTTTTTCTTGTTTGTAGATGATTGCCTTCATCTCTACTTCTGATTCCGTCAGCGGTTTCTTGTTTTCGCAGAGAATCCAATAATTCCTTGGGCTGACGTACATCTTGGCTTTCTGGTTCGGGTTGAAGACTGCTTTTTGTAATCCTTTGGCTTGAAAATGGTTGTACCATTCGACGAAGTGGATGAACGCAATGTAAAACGGATATCCTTCCGGCGTCAACTTGGTAATCAGGTCCACCCGGTCCACGCTGCCGATGTTGTTGGTGTGAAAGAGTTCCGCGATGAACGTTTTCATGCGGGTTTCGTAGTCTTGGTCCGTCTCGTCTTCCTTGCACACGGGCAAGGAACGAGTATCCAGTCGAGGAATGAAGAGCGACAGCTTCATATTGAAGGTTTCGTTGGTAGAGTTCATTTGCTTTGTACGATTGTACGGATAACATATACCTATTTCTAAAAAAGTATTTCAATTTTTTAGAAACTCTTATTGAAATTCATTTCACATCAAAAAAAATGATTTCCTTGTATCTCGTTATCCTACCGGTATCTCGTTATCCTACCGGTATCTCGTTAGCGCATACTCTAGAATATACGGTTGTATGCGCTCGGTTCTCATTCGGCGATGGTATTTGTTGTAATACCGTATTTATTTACGGTTACACCCTATGCGTAATGGCGTTCCACACATGATGGTTTAAACGAAATGATATATGTAATCTCTCAACGCATTCAATTCATATGTATCTAAACGGTTATACGTTTTGTCAAAAGCAATCCTACATATACCTTCCGTTTTGGGTTTAGATAAATTTGAATTTATAAAATCAATTAACTCTGTATTACTCAATCTATTATAGTAATACCATAGCAACCTACGACTCCAACCTCGCATGATACCCTTGGTTTCATCTGCTTCAAAATAAGCGTGTTCCCATACACCGAAACTAGTTACTCTATCCTTTAAACGATTGTTACACGTTATGACTTCTTTTCCTTCCTCTACGTCTATACAAGAACATCTGTGTTCAAGTGCTAAGGATTGTTTATGAGGACTGCATAATGCATAATATTTAATCATTGTTTGTAACTCGTTCGGTAATCTTGTATATATATTCATACTATTTTTAAACATTATAAACACGTATTAGAACTCAATTTTATACGTTATAGACGAACACGTCTAAATCTAAAAAAAAATGTAAGAAGCTTAATCAAATACTTTGGTATATCCAACCGAATAGACATCCTATCATCAGATATAACCACACGAGTTCAATGTTTGTTTTGAATCGGGTAAATTCTTCCTCACGGTCGGTGATTGGAACGAAGGAAGTCATTGTATATTAAACATAGATGTATTGATAATATATATATCAATTTTATAAGATTCAAAACGTTTGTATCAAGGTTTGAAAGAATACATTTGGACGATTCTCTGCCTTCATGTGTATTTCAGTATCTGGGTTACTATTGATTTCTATGATATGTCCTTTGTTTTTATAATATGGAAGGGTGATATCTGGGCTCATGTAATCTATACCACTGCATTCTAATCCAAGTAATCTATGTGCTTTTAGAAACATATCTTTGTTATCTCGGTCAACGGTATGCAGTGGTATTCGTTTAGGGTTGGCACCGTTATGATAATTGATTGTATTGGTTATGAATACTTTTTCATTCAAACTTACGATGGACGATAAGGTATATCCTTGTCGTTGTAAACAGGACAGGTCCATGGTTTTAACTGGATATCGTTTATTGGATACTAATTCATTGTTTTTATGGCGTATTAATTCTTGTAAAGTAGAAGTACCATTGCCTATCACATAGGGGGTCTCTCGTTCAATGACATCCAGGATGGTATCGTTGAATATAAATATTCTATAATTATTACCCTCTACTAAATTTTCTAACATGACGGCGTCGTGTGTTTTAAACATTTGATTTAATATTAAATCAAATTGTCTTTGAGTGTCTATGTGTGTATACACGTCTTTACCCTGCTGACCATCCACTGGTTTTAACACGCACGGAAAATAAGATTTGGCATGTTTAAACGTATTCTTATTTTGAGTTGTAATGATATCATGGGTAGGTGTCGGAATGTTATGGTCTAATAAAATCGTGTTGGTCAAGGGTTTATTTATAGCGATACGACTAGACTCGTTTGAATTGAACGAAAGGGTAGGATAATGTTTAATTAGAGTATCATGCTTATCGTAAATACTCCTGGCGTCTGTATCTATATAATAACCGTGGTCGTTAAGGTTACGATTGAAATGGGAAGATTTCATAGACATGGGTTCGGTTACAGGTGGATGAATATATAATATAAGAATGATACATAGTATAACTATACACACGCGGAACATACTATATATCTTTATTTTCTTCCACAAGAACCACAGGAGGACGATTTACTAGTAGAGATAGAATGGATGGTTCCAATGACAGAACGTGTAAGATGACCTCTTGGAATGGTTTTTTTTAAAGGAATTGATTTTTGTAAAGGAATAAATGTTTTTACAGGAACGGTGAAAGGAATCTTTAAAGGGGACGTTCTAGAAGTAAATACTAATTTCATAAATTATATGGATATAATAATTTAAGTCACGGTATTATACACTTTTTGGAACATAGTAAAATGCTTGGGATTCATTTTGTCAATGATATCATAACCCAATCCTATTAGGTAATGTTTCCATACATTGAAATAAGTGCTCACGATATGTCGTTTGTTTCCAAGCAGTTTTGCACTCGGATCACTGCTAAACACGAACCGTGGCATCCAATAAAATGGTATCAAATGCACGCAATCTGGGTATGTACGCATAAACGTATCCTTGTAGTAAGCTTGTTCATGGGTGAGACGTTCGGTCGTATTTGGCACATAATGGGTCAATCCAGATTGAATGATTTCATACCATGGTTTGGCACCACTGACCCCATCACTAAATGCCTCTTTACGTCTCCATAATACTTTGGAAGGTAACAAATCTGGATGGAATCGTTCCATCGTTTCACGAATAAATTCTTTTTCGGAATCCGTTTTACGATACTCTATCGGGATAGATAAATAAAATTGTGTAAAATCCTTATCTAAATAAGGCGTACGTGGTTCTAAACCATGACTTGCAATGCAACGGTCGCTTCGCAGTACATCAAAATAATGAATGTGTTCTAACAAACGGTAACATTCTTCTTGAAAGGCAGATTCAGACGGAGCATGATTAAAATACAAATAACCACCCATCAATTCGTCTGCTCCATCTCCATTCAATACCACTTTAAAATTGGTATTGCGTTTGATATGCTCTCCAATCAACCAGTTACCTACACTGGCGCGGATGGTGGTTGTATCATAACTTTCCACCTCCATGATAACCTTGGGTAAAGCATATAAAAACTCCTTTTCTGTACATACCACTTCGTGATGAATGCTATCCAAGTGCTTTGCAACCAAGGAAGCATGGTATAAATCCACAGACCCTTCCAACCCAATACTAAACGTATGCATTGGTTTACCGTGACTACGATAATATTTAGTTGCAATGGCGCACACGATACTGCTGTCTAAACCTCCCGACAACAAACAACACACCGGACGGTCGCTGGAAGAAATCCTTTTAATTACAGCGCGTTCCAAAAGAGTATACGCACAAGACATATATTCTTCTTTGGTAAGATACAATTGAACCACATCCCGAATACAATGATACGCATAAGATAATTCTTTTTGAAACGTATTATTCTTGTATCGGTACACGGTATAGGTTCCTGGTTTCACTTGTTGCAAGGTAGATTTCATCACTAGGTTAGACATCATACCTTTTAACACGGATGAAAACATCCATCCACCTCCCTTGACCGTCTCTGATTGATACAAAGGACGCACTCCATAGGGGTCTCTCACCACAATCACTTCTTGTTTTAAACTATCGTATAAGATAAATGCAAATTCTCCATCCAACAAACGAAACGAGTCTACGCCATATTGTTCATATAAATGTAAAATCACTTCACAGTCACTGTTCGTCTTCATGGTATAATGTTGGGAGAGTACCTTATGGTTGTATATCTCTCCGTTACAAATCAAGGTTAAATGTTTATGCGTCATGGGTTGGTTAGACACATCGTCTATTCCACAGATGGCTAAACGATGAAACCCAAAATATACATTATTATCCAAGGTTATATATGAACTAGATTCAGGACCACGGTTAGAACCTTCTTGACTCATACGTATAAAGTCTTCGTGTTCCGAACCGTTCATAAGGTCTTCGTTATCAGGGACGAAGATGGTATCTTGGATATATGCGAATATACCACACATTAATAATCTTAACTAAATTCTATTTATATTGTGATTATACAAATAAAAATAATCTATCCTCCGCCTTGCTTACCGAGGTTCGTTCCAATACATAATATAGTTTTGTTGGATAAAGGGATGAAAGATTGCTTTGTTGTAATACAGATAAGGCCAAAGATTGCAGACTATACAAGGCACACGTATAATATAGTTTAGCGGGAAGTTGTGTAATGGTCTTTAATTCGGGTGCCATGTATGTATCCTCAAACGTGAACGGTCTATCCAGAAACAAATAACCATCCGAGTCACATTTTAAATAATCTTCTTTTGGGTTTAGAATAAAGTCTCCGTCTTCATTTTCTAAAACCTCGGAGACATGAATGGATAGCACGCCACGTCCTTCTAATTTTAAGGTTTCAATATGTTGCACAAGAAAAAATATCATACGAATACATGTATTGTAATCCGTTGGAATGTCAACTGGTTTATATGTAGCACATGACATGGTATAGTGTAGAGTTACATATTTATACGAGTTTTTCAGAATATGATTTCGTGAATTTACTTGCATAACATTTCCAAAACCAAGGATCCCTATAGACAATATAAATGGTCTCGTTGTTGATAAGCATATTCATTAATTTAAGAGTGGTTTCACTATGTATACATTTTTCTGTAAAATGCACGAATACTTTATGATATTCTAAGTGACAATGTTTATAATTTCTATCGATACGTTCTATACTTCCAATCCCCGTAATACGTTCAAACACGTGTATGATATAGGACGTTGAAATGGAAGCAGATAGTCTAGGAATACATATACTTTGTAAATGCATAGAATAGTAAAATGTGTAGCGTAGAACACTCGTTCAATTTTGTAGAAAATTGAATTGTATTTTGTTAAAACAGACCAAAACACAAATGCAATCATGTCCTCTAATCTAATGCGCAACCAAAAATCCAAAAGTTCCTACATTCCTCCCAATCGGCGAAAGACTGTCCCGACGGCACCAAAGAAATTGATAATGGACGATGAAAGCTTTCCTGCCTTATCCAGTAACGCGTCCAAATTAACCCAACCGATTTGTATAGGTTCCTTTGCTAAGACCGTTCAAATAGAAACGACCCCTGTAGTAGAAACAAAGACTATGGACACACCGATGACTACAGTATTTCAATCCGAAGTTGGACGACACATGGAAGAAAATCGTATACATGGTCTTTGGAATCGTTTGATACGTGAAGACGTACAACCACGTATTCTGGATGACCCTGCCCATGACCGATACATTCACGTCTATCAAGTGAAGTATGAAGAAACCTTTAATCAAGAGGAATATAGTGAATGTTCAGAGGAAGAAACGGAAGAAGAAATGGAAGAAGAGGAATAATACGGTAAATATAGAAAGAATAGGTTCTATAGAGCATGTATGGAAGAATTAGATACTCAATGGTTAGACGAAGTGAATGCAATGGAACATTCTATGGATATATACTATAAACAACGTGTACAACAGATAACCCTTACTTTTTTTTATATTCAACACGGTAATATTATACATACCAATCGCACTACAGTTACTTTACAGGAGGCATGTTTAAATAAAAAGGATGTATCCAAATATATTCGCGATAACCGTCATCACGAGAAAGAAATCTATCAAGTGTCTGAAGTGATAAAGTATAACTATACCATTACTCCTCAACAAATCTTGGACTTGGAACCGTACGAGGCAAAGTTAGAGGTCATTTCACCTTTACGCGATATTACCTTTCAAGATACCATTCTATTTTTCAATCCACTCAATGAACTCATTATTATAATGGTTCTTAAAAAACAAAATGAGCATTCTACAAAAAAAGTGAGATTTCATAAATGTCTTCATGCAACACGTAAACATTCTCCTCCATAAAAAAAAGTTAGTTATTTATATTTTCAACGGTATGTAATTTTTTTTCTCTTACGGAAGGATTCCAGTCTTGAATAAAATGATTTCATCCTCGCATAAAGCATGGAGTTGGTGTAGGTTCTCGATGGCCGTCTTGAAGTCGTCTTTCAAAAGTTTTGGTTTGAATACAATGATTTCATCCTCGCATAAAGCATGGAGTTGGTGTAGGTTCTCGATGGCCGTCTTGAAGTCGTCGTTGGATGTATGCATGACCCGTTCGTTGGTTGACATTGGTTTGTTGTTTGAGTCTATACTTTTGATTAAAAAGTATTTCAATTTTTTAAACATAACTGCTTAGAATTGTTTTACATCCCGGATTGAACAATTCTCTAATACGTTTGAATACTTAGTATTTGCATGTCTTCATGTAACTATGAACAAACGTACTTATTTATAACGCATCAAACACGATTAAAGGATTCTTTATGATAACATGGAATCATCCGAAGAAATGAAATAGCAGATAAAGTTAGCCATTGGGGATATACAGACCTTACACTTGTATTTCCTAAACAAAAATAAAATATTGACATAATTATATGGATTCAAACAAGAGAAGCAGAGAAGAAATAAATTATATGGATTCAAACAAGAGAAGCAGAGAAATAAATTATATGGATTCAAACAAGAGAAGCAGAGAAGAAATGAATTATATGGATTCAAACAATCTCAGCGAAGAAGACATGAAACATATGTCCGATAAAGCTAGCAATTGGGGATATACAGAGCTTACACCATTAACGGAAGACGAAAACCAAATCATGAATACACATGTCAAATATTTAAAAGAAATGGAAAAAAATTACAAACCCACTAAACCAAATGCATTTCCTGAACCGTTTCCAAACGTAAAAATTTCGGATGAAATTAAAAAACTTTTTTTATCTGGCGAACAAGTAACTAATTTTACACCTGAAAGAATGTCACAAAACGGCGGAACAGTTTCTAATCGCGGTCCAAGTGCATTATTGTCGGCGTTGATGCAACTTAAAAGACATGACAATACTATAATTATAATATTTAAGCAAGTGCATCCACCCAATGGACAAATTATATTAGATAATGGTACTCATTTCGTTATAGATGTATATATGTTTACTACGTTAGAACCACACAATATAGAGCTTGTAAATCCATTTCAAGCAAAATTTCCAGGAACACAATATTCAAATATTACGGATACGCTTGTTTCCAGTCGTCTAGGTGAAGGCGTACGTATAGCATATAGTAATGAAACATTTAGTGTTCCAGCAGGAGTACCCATTGAATTTCACAATAACACGCCCCCACCTTACCCAGCGCCCCGTGTAGTTTTACACGATCATGTTTTTCTTAATTATCAAGAAAATGCCTTCAATGTTGGTTTTGAACAACCACCGATAGATGTAATTCAATCGGTTGTACATACGAATGAGGATATTCGAGACATGAGATGTATTACTAAAAATTGGGACGGATTAATGAATACATGGAGGACTACAGGGGCCTATTTAAATCCTGCTTTGGTCAACACTTGGTTAGCCCGTACGAACGTGAACGAGGATTGGACTTACAGATTAAGTAACCCTCCCAACGATACAGGTCCACTCAATTGTAGGACGACTCCGTTTGATTTAGGTCTCGGACAAGATGGTCGTATGCGTTTAGTTCAAGAAATACAAGTGAAAGATCGTCAATATAATGAATTTATAGATAAAAAAGGAAGAATAACAGGTCTGGTCCCCAACACGAGAATAACATATGCTGCAAATAATTTAAATTCTCATCACTGCAACACATTCATGGAAACAGATGTTGTATATAGAGGTATGGTTAGACCTTATGTTATGTTGACGGCCGACGAAATCACCAATTTACAATTGGCGCCCAACGAAACATGGTATCAATCTAAGGGTTTCTTTCATACTACAGTAAACCTACAAGCAGCAATTGAATTTGCAAACACAGTTGTAGTGCCTCCTGCTACAGCAAATCGTATAATATATCGAATATGTCCGATTGCTGGATGTCCTTATTATGCATATGATACAAACCAATTACGAAGTGAGTATCCGAATGAATGTGAGATTATATTCAAGCCCGGTGCTGTTATGCGTCGGGTCGTTGCAGCACGACAGATTGACGGATATCCTCATCCAGTAGAAGATGTTGAGTTAGGTTATTCAGGTGACGTTATAAATCCTATAGATAATATTCATGGTCAAGCAAGACGTAATTTGCATTGTGTCTATTTACGACAAGTCGTTAATTTTCAAGAGATCGCACAAGTTTTTCAAAATGGTGTAGGGGTGGGATTTCAAGCCGCTGGTGGAAAAAGAACAAAATATAAAAAAAGTCGTACATTTAAAAAAAGTCGTAAATTTAAAAAAAGTCGTAGATGGAACAGATAATTATACCAATTACATTTTTCTTATGAAAGCATAACGATTACTATTACGTTATATTGAACCTTGCGTCTACAACCCAATTAGATATGTAACGATTTCCATTATAATATACATATATATATATAGGGATGAATGAAAAAACGTGCTTATTTGTAACGCATCAAGCACGATTAAAGTGTTTATTCAATGAATTCATGAATCCAAATAGAATCCAAGATTTAATACCGTACCGATTTATGAATGGTTGTGTGTTAAGACTCACCCTCATGTATGACACGATGGAATTATCCTTGGTGGATAACGGGGAGATTGACGAATCTAAACCAGGGTATATATTTTATGTTAAACCAGATGTAAATGAACCAGATGTAAATTATACACAACCTAGACAGCCACCGAAGGAGTCTTCTTATCGTATTATAACCTTTCGGGATATAAGTGTTGATACACCGAGTAGTATACAAGAATATATGAATCCAACGTTAAAAATAGTGTATTATTTAATTCGTCATGGACAAGGAACCCATAATGTAACAAGCGGTACAACTAAAAAGTACAATCAAGTATTTGGAGAGGCTGACGCAGAATTAACGAATATAGGTATACAACAAGCGAGTGACGTCGGCGACAAATTGGCGGTTTTACTAAAAGACTCTAACACGGTTGACCACATATTTGTGTCAGATTTAATACGTACTCAACAAACCGCCGCAACTATATATAAACAATTATCCTCCAAAGAGGTAAACGTCACTAAAAGGTTGGTGGTTATACCATGCTCCCATGAACTTACTTATTCAAGACAAGGGTGTGATGGGAATCAATGGAGTGTTCCAAGAGAGAATATGACAAAGTGTATTCAAATCAAAGATTGTCAGAAAATCGTGTATGATATTCCAGTAGATTGGTCGGTTTATAATGCATTTTATAATGGAACTCGTAGAAGTCGTACCTCGGATAATAAATGTAGGACCACAAATATGATAGTATCCTCCGTCGCCTACTCGGTTGGACAAACCACACCCAAGTTCATACAAAACACTCCAAGCAATGACCTTGGAGACACCACCCAACAAGCCTTGATACAAACCAATCCCGGTATATATCCAAGCAACGTCCTTGGAGACACCACCCAACAAGCCTTGATACAAAACAATCCAGGTATATACCTTGGAGGTTATACAAAACGTAAAAAACGGAATACAAAACGTAAAAAACGGAATACAAAACGTAAAAAACGAAATACAAGGCAAAGAACTTAATGGTTATAATAAACCAATTAAATATAATTGTATGAGATATACCACCTTATGGACGATTGGTACTCTGGGATTTTGGTATCTTTGGCAGGGTGTGTGATGGTTTGGTTTTATATATTTAAACCTTCTAAAAAAAATATACCTGTATATACAATTGAAACCTATACACCCCTATACACTATGAAATATCATACGGTATTCCAAGAGATGGAACGTATACCGCTGGACGACGTTCGTCTCCACGAACTTCAATGCCTCTTTATAAAGGAAGAGACTGAAAAAGGAGATACGGTTATCATGTGTTACAGTCATGACCTTGACGCGTTTCATTATTGGTGCGATAGTCGGAGTATTTCATTTATAGAATTAGATACGATTGCTCAATTATATACAATTGTAAATCAATGCAAAACGGTTTATAGAGAAACGGAACCTATCGTCGTGAAAAAAAATACAAGGACGAACTCCAAATCTTCAATGGTATCGTTTAAAAAATACAATCGTCCGAAAATACACGAGGCGTATCCTAAATACAATCGTTTTACACGGCAAGGGTGTATACAAGAATGGACGCATACAAACATGCAAGGGGAATGGTCTGCGAATCACGGATTAGAACCAGACTATAAAGTATTTGTTTGGATTGCTTCTAAACTAGACGTTCCACAACCCTCTAATGAAACCTTATCCTATAAGGATTGGGTGTCTGTAATGAAGATGAATAGTCCATAAAAAAAAATAACATTTTATAAAAATGCAAGGTATACAACCCTATGACTCTCTCTCAAAGAGTATAAGTAAGTCTGTCTTCTCAGACACTATTCATAAAGGAGTGAACTATGTGGAAACGGTTGGTAGGGATGTTACGGAGGGAATGAAACGGGTAGAGAAACAGGTGGAAAAGGTTAGTAATGGAATGAAACAACTTATAAGTGTGCTAGATACATTGCTACCGAACTTATTGAAAGATGTAGATATCAAGAATAAAAATTGGACTCAGGTTTCCTCACAAATCGTCCGTAACATTGATGACAAGGTAATTTTTTTATCCCAAGCTGTAAAAGACCCAGAGATTCGTAGAGCAATGCAGCGTGCCATACGAATTTATGGTAAGGTGTTTAAGGAAGTCCATCGTTTAGATGAACCCTTGATTCAAGAAATGACCGATAAAATTTGGGAAACGATCCAAACCATTGGTGAAAAAAGTGCAAGAAATACAACCAATGCACTTATACAATCCGGAATGGCTGTGATTGCCGAAATACCAGGTCTTGGAGGTGCAGTTGACCTTGTGATCGCTTTTGGTAAATGGTACAATACCGCTTCTGGAATTATAGCACCAAGTATCCTTCAGATACAAGATACTACCCATAAAACGATACAAATTGGTAAAGATGGCATGGCGGTTGCCCACAAGTATGATACGGATATACGTAATGTAAAGAAAGAACTCAACGATGCAGTAGAACAATTTCAATCCAAAAGGAGTACGAATATAAAGTTACAACCGAATCGTCAAACGGGTGGAAAACGAAGACGAAATGCAAAAAAAACGGCAAAACGTTTGGCAAAATCTATATCTACCTTTACACGATACAAACATAGTTAAGAAGACTTGGGAGTGGTGTGTGTATGAAACCATTGAATAAAACCATTGGAACGAACCAAATCAAACGATGAACCCAGTTGTGTCGTCGCAATGTGCAATACAAGTTTTTCTTGTTCGGTCAATTGTTTATAATAAGATTGCTTGTCTTCTTCCGTAGGTTCCATTCTAAGTTAACCCTATGAATACGAATTCAAGCATCAATTTTTAGAAGTAATAAAACATAATAAAAGATCGTTTCCTTTGACATCTCCTTGGTGCATCATGGTGGTTAATGCGGTATCTATAAGGTAACCATGTTGTCTTAACCACTGGAATACATTTGGAACGTCATTTAGTTGGGCAAGTCTATCGGTGCCTGGATTAAGAAAAACATATTTACATGGAAGGTATGTAGTATCGCATGAAAGATTGGTTTGGAAAGGAGACAGAGGTGTGGAATGAATACGTTTTAAAATTTGTAGAATGGGGGAATGGTTCAAAGGCGTACGGTCTATCTTAAGCACTTTTGTATAACATTGATGTACACTATCGTAGTAAGGTTGAACCAAGATGGAATAGGTTTCAGACATAAATTAGTTTTTTATAAAAATTGAATTATAAAAAACGAAATGTATATCTCCTAACCAACATGGATGGTCCTAGGCATAAATCACTCACCACATATAGATTTAATGTATCCGAGACTGTCCATACACATATTGATGCATTTGCAAGGATACATCGTTATGATAATCGTAAAGATTATAAATCTGCTTGGCACGATTGGTGTATATCCCATTCCGACTTGATACAAACTGAAACGGAACGACATGCACGAATGGGATATCAAGGAGACATTGCTGATAAATTGTTTAAATCGGGTAGATATTATTATCGTGTAAAAGGCAAGGATAAACCCGCTACGTCCAAACACAGAAACGATTATAAACGTTTAAGCAATTGTGTATTAGATGCCATGGATACGCATATCTCGTTACACATAGACGAGGCACGTTTTAGTCCTGCCACAGGATACAATACGTTTTGTCTTTCCTATTCAAACCTTATTTTAAAAGAATTAAAAAGTGCGTTAAAACAAGATACGAATAATAACTTGGAATCCGCCGAATGGGTACAACGATTTAAAAAAACGTATAAAAATCGTTATTATATTTATACGCGGCGTAGAGTGTAGGTATATTTTATAGTTATGAAATATATGAGTAAACTCATTGGAGAAGGAGGATTTGGATGTGTTTTTTATCCAGGTATAAAATGTAATGGTACCTCGGACAAGGTCATGCACAATGCTACTAAAATACAAAGACAAGATTTTAATTCCAAGAATGAAAGTGTGGTGGGGTCTATTTTGAAACAATTGCCAAGTTATTCTTTGTTTTTTTTGCCGGTTTTAAGTAGTTGTTCTATTGACCTTCGTAAAGTAACGACCCGTGAAATAAAAAAGTGTAAACTGATTAAGAATTATAAAGACGACTATGTCGCCATGAACTTACCTTTTCTACATGAAACTAAATTTATAGATATCATTCAAAATAAACCAGCAAACGAAATCATTATGATTCTGATTGAAACGTTTCAGTATCTTTTGATGGGGTTAGAAAAACTTAGACAACTCAACGTAATCCATTACGATTTGAAAATTGAGAATGTATTATTTAAATATCAAACCCATGAACCTATAATCATTGATTTTGGGATTTCAATACCATTGGAACGTGTCAACGATAAGACTATGCCTAATTATTTCTATGTATTTTTACCAGAATACTATGTATGGTGTTTAGAAATTAACATTATTTGTTATTTATTGCACGAAACCGATAGCGTTTTAACCGAAGACGAAGCGATATTCATTGCCGATTTATACGTAAAACACAACAAAGGATTAGAGGGTTGCACCCAATCCTTCAAAGATACGTTTTTAAAACAGTCTATAGAACAAGTGAAACGATATGTGAAACAACCACGAACGCAAGTGATACAGGAACTATTGTCACACCGTCATACTTGGGATAATTATTCGTTAAGCATAATGTATTTAAAATTGTTGCAATCTTTTTTCTCACAGTTCAATATCCAACATACGTTTATTACACATTTGAATACTTTATTGTTGATTAATATTCATCCAGACCCGACGAAACGTCTTACAATTCAAGAGACCGCAGAAAGATATTCCCAGATATTCTATATGGACGATGACGTGAACAGTTATGTTGAATTGACCAAACTTTTTACAAAAGCAAGACAAGTCACCGTATCTAGCATTCGTGCAGACATGAATACATTAAAATCTCAAAAAAATGAAACTTCTAATTAGTATTCTACAATATGTATTACAATGAACTTTAAATCCTATATTCGGTGTTGCGAAGAACCTCTTCCAAGTCTAGGATTGTATCGGTCACATCGTGACCCTGATATGAATCAAGCCTCTTATGACAACGCAAAACGCCGGCGTGATGCACATTGTTTTAATTATCAATTGAATACTCGTTGTAATACATACAAAAAATATAAAAAAGAATGCTACAAAAAGAAACAACTGTTTCACGTGTTATGCAATGCGTTACCGTCTGATGTAGTATATACTGTATTTACCTTTTATAGTGTACCGAGTAAAGAGTTTATCCCATATATGGGTTATTTACATATACGTCCTAAGGAAGAGTATAAATGGTATATCATGGTATCCAATATATTGTATACCATGAAAGAACGGTATCATCCATTTGTATTGAACCTAACAAAAGGCGAACACTATCATTATATGGATATGTTTGTAGCCCTGATGAAAGGTATTGGTTCTCAAAGAATTCTTCAAGAAAACGGACTATGTTTAGAATTGAAGGGAGACACTATTTTTGAAATCGCAAGGGAATACAAAACCTATTTAAACGACCGATTGTATCCAATGTATTTAAATATGCTACTTTAATCCTAAGAAGTCACGAATATTATCTTATTGTATTACATGTCCATTGCTACATTAAAAAAAAAAACAAAAGCAATCCGTAATTTAAGCAATAGAAAAGACGTTTTTTCACTGAATGGAACGTTTTACGATAATACAGTTCGGGCACAAAGGTCTGTAATGAATTCAAAAGGATTACTTTCAAGTAGGGTATATCATCCGACACGTTCTACGGATACATACAATGGTTCTAGCGGATGTAGTTTAAATCAAGGATGCAGAAAGTGGTATGTTAAAACCTTTGACCCGCTGGACCATAGCCAGAGTGAATATATTAAACAAATTAAAAATTATGAGACCGGTTTATCTTTAGTAGAGTGTGCGGAAACTCCCGTCATTCCGTGTTCGGAGGATAATATGTATATGTTGGGAACACGTAAAATATCAAGAAATACATATGTTCCTCAATCCCCTTTAACGGCAAGGTCCTGTGGCGAATACACGGATACCGAATTACTTCCTCACAAATGTCTTCCTACACCGCCGTGCAAACAAAGTTTTCCAATGAAACTACAGAATGGTAGTTGTGGGAAAGTGTATACGGACCCTCAACAAGCGATTGCCGATGGATTGTTACCGACGAATTGGATGAATTGTTAGTAGTGGTTGCGTTCAATGAAACGAATGGGGAATGTTATACTACTACAATGTCCATCTTTACAATACGTCCAAAAGACTACGTTCAAACGCTTACCTCTGACCCTGAATATAAACATTTATATGGAGAAATCTTTACGCCGTTTTCAATCGTGGATACCATGTTGGATATGATGGACTCGTCTGTATTTTCAAACCCGTCCCACACCTTTATGGATGGTGGATCAGGAACAGGATATTTTACCATGGCATTATGTTGGAAATTAGATACACATCTTACACCCTGTATGCCAGACGAAACACAACGAAGACGTCATATCTTATCCCACATGGTATACATGTGTGAAATACGTCCAGAGAATGTGTTACAGTTAAAGAAGTGTTTTGGTACATTGGCCAATATAATAGAAGGAGATTTTTTGTCGTACAAGGAACGCACATTCCATTACGTGATAGGTAACCCACCCTACAATTGCAACGGCATCAAGAAAGTACCCACCAATACAACCCAAACGAAATCCCAAGACGGTGTCACGATTTGGTATAATTTTGTAAGACATTCCATAGAGTTGTTGAAAGACCAGGGTGAATTGTTAGTAATCATACCCTCTTTATGGATGCGCCCAGACAAAGAACACATGTATACCTACATGACCCGTCATAAACTATGTAAAATCAAATGTTTATCCAACACGGAAACCAACAAAGCATTCAAAGGCGAAGCACAAACCCCCACGAGTATGGTTCATGTACGAAAGACCGTGAATGACTATATCGTGGACTTATATGATTCCTCTATACAATGCTATGTGCCTTATACCTACCAACCCATGGAACCGATACCGGTGTTTGGGGCAAGTATTTTACGTAAAATTAGACATTTTCAGCCATTCAAGACGCTTTGTGTCTATAAAACCAACATGCCCTCCAGAAAAGCCTCGTTGAGCAATGTTCAAGATACAACCCATCCGTTTGAAAATGTACGAACGGCTGTGATTGCGGACCAACGTCACGTTCGGTTCATCAAAGAATATAGTTCTATTCCATTGGCCTACCATGGTGTAAAAAAACTAATCCTAGCCCATAAAATGTATGGATTTCCATATTTAGATTTAGAAGGGAACTACGGTATCAGCAATCGTGATACATATGTCATTGTATCCGAAGATGAACTCTATTTAAAACAAATCTGTGATTTTTTTAAAACTAAATTTGCACTGTATTTACTGGAATGTACACGATATAGAATGAAATATATAGAAAAACATATTTTTGAGTTGATACCGGATGTTACCTATTTGAACGATTTTCCAGACACTATCCATGATACATCCCTATCCCAGTATTTTAGATTGTCAGACGAAGAGATACACGCCATCCATACATTACATACCAAATCGTATTCGTTTCAATATGTGGAATAAAAATGCGGTCTCTATATCGCATGGAACGGAGGGACACCTTTAAAGTAAATCACCCGTTTCGTAATAACGTTTCCAAGAATGTGGAACGCATTTGGTTTTACCGTGATACACGACGGCTAAGCGTTTCTCTATCAAGGATTGATTTAAATGGACCCCATTGCAATAGACGTCTGCCAATAACCTTCCATATTTATCCATGGATACCCGTTCCAGCGTAACGATTTGTCCATCTGCACAGGATTGAATGTATTGTTTTGCCAACAAAGCGATAGAGTATTCGGTTTCATCTTTAGATTGTTTGGATTTGATTTCTGGACAATCCAGACCATTGAACCGAACTGAAAAAGAGTACAACGTTGGATTGTAATCCACATACCCTGCAATCGTAATTGTATCTCCATCGTATACGTTCATCACACGGCCTCTACGCACCGTAGGAATGTATTTGGGTATCTTTGTATGAATCTGTTTTGGTAGGGTACGACCATAGCAACCATTCCCCATTTGGATGTATACTACAGTATATATTTAAGTAATCCATGTTTATCATAAACAAAAAAGTCTAGGTTTATATGGTAAAAATTGATATAGATTTGATACCATTGAAAGGAACGCATAATGAGTGAACTTTCAAAAGAACAACAGCAAGTCATGGATAGTTTTATACAAGGCAAAAACATATTCCTTACAGGACCAGGAGGATGTGGAAAAAGTCATTTGATACGTCACTTTAAAATGCACGCAGAACGTAATCAAAAACATATACAGGTCTGTGCCATGACTGGAACGGCTTCGGCCTTGCTACAATGTAAAGCAAAAACCATTCATGCGTGGGGCGGAATAGGGATGGCCTCTGGTTTAATCATGGATATAGTGAAACGCGTAATCCAAAATCCGTATAAAGTAAAAGTATGGAGAACCGTTGACATTTTAATATTAGATGAAGTGAGTATGCTTTCCAAAAAAATATTTGATGTGATAGATACGATTGCAAGAATAGCCAAAAACAAGCGAACTCTTCCATTTGGTGGAATACAAGTCGTATTGTCAGGAGATTTTTATCAACTACCGCCAGTAGGGGATGAAGAAGACCCAGGTTCACGTGAATTTTGTTTTGAAAGCGACCGATGGAAAGAATGTATGGACCATGTACACGTGTTACAAACTATATTTCGTCAAACGGACGACGCGTATAAAAAAATATTAAATCAAATACGTATTGGTAAAATTTCAACCAATACCATTACTAAATTAAAACAACGCGTATGTCCATACGATTTGGAAAACACGCCCACCTTGTTATATCCAACACGTGCCAGAGCGGATACGTTCAATACAGTAGAATATGCCAAATTAACGGAAACCGAATATCAATACGATATTGAGGTCGTGCATCAGACCGAAACCTTGAACGCACAACAAAAAAAAATAAGAATGGAGTGGACTACGTCTCAAATGGAGTATGAAACCACTCAACTGGTACAATCTTTGATGGTAGTTCAATCCCTGAAATTAAAAATTGGTACGCGTGTAATGTGCGTGGCCAACATTGACCCCGACCAGTTTACGATTGTGAATGGTAGTCAAGGGTTAGTGATAGGAGTACAAGGTGAATTCTCGTATCCCTTGGTTAAATTTCATAACGGTATCATACGACTGATTGTGCCTCATGTTTGGAATAGTGAAACGATACCGGGGTTAACGATTCGTCAAATTCCTCTTATTTATGCATGGGCGATTACGATTCACAAAGCACAAGGCATTACTTTAGACACTGCCAGAATTGACGCAGGGTCACGCATATTTGAATGTGGTCAAACCTACGTGGCCTTGTCTAGAGTACGAACTTTAAATCATTTATATTTATGTGAATTTGAACCCAGCAACATTCGTGTAAATCGTAAAGTAAAAGAGTTTTATGAACATTTAATCATATAATTTGTCAAACACAAGTGTCATGGACCAATCCATATGATTCAAGGATATTAACCTACCATACTCGTCCAATAATTTTAATTTTAATTTAGAGATAGTGACGGGCCCAAAATATTCTCGGGTTCGGTTCAAAACCGTACTCAATCCAATATCACGAGAGGGTTTATATACCGTGGAATGGTCCATCTCGGACGACAAATTGATTCGTGTGATGATGTTAGCATCTAGAGTAGATTGTGAAAAGGCCGCAATTAAATTACTACCTGTATTTTTTTGTCCATCGTCCAACGATAAAAACAAATATCTTGGTCCAATGACCATTGAGATGCCTTCTGAACTACAAGTGTCTAAACAGGTATAGGC
>Ga0222640_1000066_pt1 | contig 35488 bp, 54 predicted proteins | sample AntAcemetagen187_FD_181144 | JGI IMG/M metagenome (GOLD analysis project Ga0222640, IMG submission 181144) | Saline water microbial communities from Ace Lake, Antarctica - #187 | ecosystem: Environmental > Aquatic > Non-marine Saline and Alkaline > Saline | place: Antarctica: Ace Lake... | reverse complement strand
TATTTTAAAAGATTCAATTAACATGAAAAATCTACCAACTGAATTGTATCTTTTAAGACCAGACAGAATGGAAGTCGTGCCGTCAAGGACTGATTTTATTGCTGGTTATCAATACAATTTAGATGGTAGGAAAATATCTTTTAAGAAAGAGGATATTATCCATATTAAATTACCTAACCCTAGAAATCCTTTTTATGGTATGGGTAAGATTGAAGCGTGCAAGATTGTTTATGATACCGAGATCGCCGCTTCTGGTTATAATTGGAATTTCTTTAAACAAGGAGCAAGTCCGGCCGCTATATTAAGCAATGAGGGTGTTTTAGATAATGATACCTATAAACGATTGGTAAAACAATTTCAATCCCGGCATACAGGTTATAAGAAAATGCAAAAGCCTTTATTGCTTGAGCAAGGCACTCAATATAAACAAATGGGTTTAAGTCAGCAAGACATGGCCTTTATGGAGCAACGAAAGTTTACGAGAGAAGAAATCCTATCAATGTTTGGTGTGCCGCCGGCAAAGGCTGGAATCCTTGAATATGCTAGTTATGCTAACACAAAAGAGCAAGAGAACTCTTACCGTAAGGACACCCTAAAACCTCTTTTAACACGGCTAGAGCTCATTATAACGGCTGAAATCGTTAGTTTGTTTAACCCTAGCTGGACTTATGAATTTGAGGAAGTAGTTAACCGAGATGAAAAAGAATTTATGGAATTAGCGACAACAGGGCTGGACAAGGGATTATTGACGCCTAATGAAGCACGCGAGCTTTATTTAGATCTGCCAGAGGTAACGAATGAGCCGGCCATGAACACTTATTATCTGCCGATGTCCTTAATTCCAATTACAGGAGAAGTGGCAGAAGCCTTTAATGAGGAACTTGAAACCACACCTGAAAAACAAATATGCGGACATAATCATAAATTAACAGATGTTAATCAATCCAAAGCAGTTAACATACAGCAATTATTATTAAGGTTGGCTAATTTAACTAAGCGTAAAATAGGGGTTAAATATAAAAAGGCCACCAAGAAATACATGAAAGAACTTACTAATGAAGTTATGGATATGATTGATGAGTTAGATACCGAAAAAGGATTGATCATAACCGATGGCAAGGCAACTGATTTTGTTGGTAGGTTTGAGAACTCTGGTTCATATAATCGATATAAGGAATCAATGGAGCAAATATCTGTTAACCTATCATTGGGTGCAGTTGATAATGTGTCCGGGGCCATGAACTCCGAGCCGCCAACTGATCCATTAAAGAATCCTAAATTTAAAAAGAGGATAGGCAAATTAGGTAAGAGAATCAAAGGAATTGAAAACACTACCTTACAGCAATTAGATAGCACTTTAAATGCTGGATTATTAGAAGGTGAATCAATCCCTCAATTAAAAGCTAGAGTATCAACGGTTATGACTAGGAAGCAAGGCTGGGAAGCGGTAAGAATTGCCCGGACTGAAAGTGCTTACTCTTATGACAGTGGTGCTATATATGGATATGATGAAGCCGGGGTTAAGTTTTTAGATGTAATAGGTTGCACAATGATTGAGCCTGATTATGATTGTGGGAAAGTGCATGTGCCTGTTGAAGCCTCGTATGATTTAGATTTTCACCCTAACCACACCGGGACATTCGTGCCGTCGTTTGGGGTGGGGGAATAGGAGAGTAGAATGTCATTACCTAATGAACATATTGCAAGAGTTCGTGATCCAAAAGATTTTAGTCAAACGTCGTTTAGAAGCAAGGACGTTGAAAAAGGCATACGAGTAATTATAGGCAAATTGAAGGGTGAAACCGGTGAGGATGATCCTATGATTATCGAGAGTTATCATTTTAGCATTGATAAGTTCACCGAGGCGGAGGCTAATGCATGGCTTAAAGATAATGACATAACTTATATTAAGTTTGAGCCGGCTACTGGTGATGATGAGGAAGAACAAATAGAAGAAGCAATAGAAGGAGAAGATAACATGGAAACAGAGAATATTAAAAAGTTTAGTTGTGAGTGTATCAAGTGCGGCCATAAAATGGAGAGTGATAAACATTGTAAGGATATATTATGCTCTGAATGTGGCGGTGAGATGAGAAGGGCGGAAAGGCCCGGGCCCGGCAGAGGTGCTCCGGAGAAGCAAAATAAACAGTTTGCCATATCCAGTTTTAAATCAGGAAAGATGGATGACGGCCGCATATTTATTGAGGGTTATGCCAATACGAAAAACAAAGAAGATCGTTATGGTGATATCCCTACTGTATATCCGGCAAAGAGGGGTTATGTTTATGAGTTAAAAAGTTTTCTTAAAAATCCAGTCTTATTATTAGACCATGATAATAGCACTGGAAGCATAGCCGGGTCGTTTAACCCTAAGTATGGCGGCCATATTTTTGAGGATAATATAGGATTAAAATTTAAAGCAATATTTAGTGAGAGTGATCAAGAAAAAGTAAGGCATGCTAGGACTGTTTATAATGAAGGCCACGGCCGGGCTTTAAGCATAGGTGGAAAGTGGTTACATGAAAACCCTGATAACCCTAAACAATTAACATTAGCTGATATTGTCGAGATTTCATTAGTTGGAATTGGTGCGGATGAGGACGCTTTAACCACAAAGAATGGGCCAAAGGGTATTCAATCGCCGTATAATGAGGACGTATTAATGAGCAAGAACAACGAATCTGGCGATCATCAAACGGGTTTAGCCGAAGGTGAGAAAGCCGGGCGTGTCCTCTCAAAATCAAATGAGGGGAAAATAAGAAATGCTCAAGAAATGCTAACTCAAGTTTTAAGTGCATTATCTAAAGAAAAAGAGGAGGACAAACAATGTCGAAAAATATTGAAGTTGAAGTTGACGAAAAAGAATTAAAGGATATGATCGCAGGACAAGTTAAGGAAGTAATGGATGAGTCGAAAACTGCTGAACAAAAAGAATTGGAGAAGAAAGAACTTGAGAAAAAGGAATTAGAGAATAAGGGTAAAACCTTTTCCGAAGATCAAGTTAAGAAAATGATTGATACAGTGCTTGAGAAAACGATTAAAGAAAAAAAGATGCAATTTCCCGGAATAATTAAAGAAAAGGGTGAAGGCGATCGTAATTTTGCAGAAGTATTGAAAGCTATTAGATATAGAGATCAATACCTTTTGAAGAAATACGATATGTCATTTGTTAAAGATGAAAAGATTATGGTAGAGGGTGTAAATGCCGGTGGTGGATTTCTTGTGCCGCCAGAGTTTGCACAACAGATAATTGATGAATCTTTGACTTATGAAGTTATCCGAGGACTTTGCACAGCAGTCCCGATGACTGGATTTGTTAAGAATTGGCCAGTATTATTGTCAGGTTCGTCTGCATATTGGATCGATGAAAATGGTAAGAAAACTGAAAGCACACCAGTGTGGGGTCAGTTAACGCTTACTGCATATAAATTATGCTCATTGGTTAAAGTTACAGATGAAGAACTTGAAGATAGTAATCCGTCAGCAAGCCAATTTCTTATCAAGAATTTTGCAGAGGTAATTGGTAACGAAGAAGATAGGGCAATGTTAGTTGGAACTGGTGGTGCTGGTGATCCTATTACTGGATTGCTTAACCAAGCCGGTGTTAATATCGTCCCGTCTGGCGTGCTTCTAACCTTCGATGATATTATTGACGCAATGACACTTGCATTACAAAATGGTGCAAAAGATTTAGCGTTTTTAATTAATCCTAGAGATATTGGCACTTTGATGACTCTTAAAGACGCGAACGGCCAGTATTTGTGGGGGAATCCTACCACAAGCACACCGGCAACCATTTATGGTCGCCCGGTTTATTTAGATGGTAATATTCCAACGAATCTTGGTGCTGGACTAAATCAATCTGTAATGTTTGTTGGGGAGTTTAAGAAAACCTTTGTTGCTAATAAAGGTGGAATTATTATATCTAACGGATTAGACGGAGAAGATTTTAGTTACGATAGATCAAGTTTTAGGGCGGTAAAGAGAACGGGATTGGCTATTGCGGCTCCCGCAAGACCAAAGATTTCCGTTATAACAGGAATTAATCCCTAGTTAATTAGTTAGTCTGATCAACTAACAATTTCTAGGAAAGTCTTTTGATAGAAATATCATAGGTAGTCAATACCTAGAGGGTTTGGACTTAAACTAAACCTTCAATAAAAAAAGGTTAAGGAGGATTTATAAAATGTCTTACATGCACAATCTCAGGGCTTTTTCCGAATGTGATGTATCAGGATCAACCGCACCAACTTCTGCTAATGTTTTTATTCCAGCAGAAAAGGATTCTGAAATTATTGTTACGAATCTTATGATGATTAGTGGAGCTAGTGGCGGTGGTGCTCCCGGCGGTGTTGATGTTTATAGGGTTAGCAAGGAAGAGCAATATAGTGCCGCTTGGATTAAAAGGCTTGCTAATCCAGCTAATGCCGGGACGAATCAAATTGTTGTAGATTCTTTGTGGGGAATTGGCGTAGGTTCAAAGCTACATATCGCTTCTAATAGAAATGTTATAGCTCAAGAAGCAAACGATATTGCGGCGATTGTTGGACATACGATAACTTTAACTCAGAATTTGAGTTTTAGTTACCCTGCTGGAACTAGAGTTAGGCGAATGTTAAATGATTTAGCTATTCCGCTTGATGATACTCATCCAACATTGGCAACCCCTATGGTATCGATCAGGGGTGAAAATCTTTTTAATTCTGCAATAGATTGTCCAATTGAATTAGTTGTTTATGGAATTAGTAATAAACTTACAGTATCAGGATATTGGAAAGATTCCGTCTAAGAATAAGGATGGTTACTAAGAAGAAGGATAGTTATATTGAGGGAGAGGAGAGGCGACACGCTTTTCCTTTCCCAGATATTTCAGACTATATAAAAAAAGATGGTAAGGGTAACAAGCGGTTGAAAACTAAGAACAAAAAGAGGTGTAAATAATGGCAGAACCAGAACAAAGATACATGCACCCTGCTACCGATAAATTCATAATGGTTGGTGATGATTTTTTTCATCTCGAGGATTTAATTGATTGGACTAACCCGGCTGATATAAGATGGAAAGTAACAGTCGCTGGCCTTGGCCCGATAATTATTCCCGGGCTTACAGTAGTAGCACCGGTTCAAGTTAATATTGATATGCCGGTAATAGGAACTATTTATAATTTCTCAATACCAACGGCCGCCAAACGATTTAGAATAAAGGCCAGAGCAATAAATTCCACAACTGATATTAGTTATGACGCCGCAATGGTTGCATATGAAACATTGTTTATGGGATCATCTTTAGAAGAAGCGGCCTTGGCTTTACCGGCTCCTTTAACAATTTATTTTAGGTCAACGAAGGTTGTAACAGTAGCAGAAATTACATACTGGATTTAAGGAGAAAACAATGGGCGTAGTAAATAGTGATAATTTAGATACAGTTACGCAAAAATACCCCTATTATCAGGGGTTAACTTATAGTTACACGGCCAGCAATATAATCGGTTCGCGTATCGAGGACACAACTAATCCATTAGATTGGATGGGGCCAAGATATCGGTTTACAGAATATAAAACCACTGGCTGGACGCATGCTTTCCTTGATTGGATGAACAACAGACACACCAGAAGTTTATTTTTACATGATGATTTTATCGGTGAAACTTTAAGACCTGAATGGGACACGGCCATAGTTGGAGCAAGCACGGCAACACTGATACCCGGTGTTGGTGGTATTCTTGACTTATCAACTAGCGGATTTCAAAATGATGAGATCCAATTATTTACTGGTGGAAATCCATTCTTAATTCGTGATCATAACTTTTGGCTTGAAGCTCAATTCGCTTATATTGGAAATACGCATGCTGATTCAGCACTTCAATTTGGTTGTTGGTTTGACGCAAACAACTATTTATTTATTAGAAGGTTTGGTAACGCCGCCGGGCTTGGATCTTTCAGAGTTGATAGCATGAACGGTGGAGTATTTACTACTTGGGATTTAGGCTTTGAGCCAATGCCAATTACTGAATATCAAAGGTTTGCTATTGCTTCAAACAGAACTAATTTTGGAGCACCGGGAACGGCAACAATAGAAATCTTTTATAATGATCAGCATGTTTTACAAGTGCCGGCCGCCAATGTGCCGGGAACATTGTTTGAGCCAATGTTTAGATTAGTAACTACAGCAGATATGAGAAAAACAATTTATCTTGATTATGTAAAATGTTGGCAAGTTCACCCGAGCCAATTAAGACCGGTCCAAATACAAGGATAAAGGAGATATGAATGGATAAGAAGGACATATTGAAGAAGAAGGAAATCAAACTTGACTCGAAAGAACACCAAGTGCTTATAAGTATAACGAAACGGCTTGGTGATTTAAGAATGGAAATGGATGTCTTTAATTTTTATATGACCAACTTTGTTAGCAATATTTTAAGAGTTAACAAAGAAATTCCTAGCGAAAAATGGGAAATAGATATGCCACGCGGAATGATTGTTGAAAAAGGAGTGCCTATAATTGGCGATAACAATAACGGGAATAACCCCAAATAGTGAAGCCGATGTTGGATTGGTTGAGGTAGAAATATCCGGTATAGATTTTACAACCATATTGGTGAGTGCTTATTTAGAATATAGTGGAGCACCGCCGCCGGCTCCGGCTCCGCCCACACCTGATATTCAAGCCACTAATTTTAAATTAGAATCAACAATTCAAATCACTTGTGATTTTGATGTGTATGGTGCGATGAGGGGAACGTATAATTTAGTTGTTGTAGATTCTGCCGGGGGGACTTATTCTTTGGCTAACGCTTTTGAGATAATTGCAAATGATAATTATTGCACTTTTACCGATATTAAAAGGTTTTGTCTACTTGATAGATACAACGCCAACTATAACCAAAAGATAATTCAGATAATCCCAAAGGCTTCAATGCTAATTGATGTTGAAACTAAACGGGTTTGGAATATGAGGGGATTCCTTGAAACGCATGATAATGAAACCAATACTATTGAGGACACTTTAATTTTCCCTAAGTATTATCCAATAGATCAGGTATTTTCTTTGATTTATAACGGCACAACACAAGTTAAAGACACAAATTTTTATGTTTATAAGACTTATATTAAGGGTGCGATGGATTGGCTTTGTGAGCCGCATGGTTTAGTGTTAAGTTACTCGGCCGGGAATCCGGTTGTGCCTAACTTCATTAGACAACTTGCCATTGAGATAGCGTCTATTATGGCTAATTTGAAAACTGTTACCTATACAACGGCAGAAGGAATTGACCAGGCCGTAATTGTAACCTCATTCCCGGATTATATCCAAAGCGTATATAAGAAATATAAGAAGGTTGAAATATGGTAGAAGTAAAAACACAATGGAAACCTAATTTGGCTAAGCATATTAAATGGCTAATTGAAACACAAGATAAAATTGTTGATGGGCTTGGAGATACGATTAGAAACGCCGCACTTGAGTTAAACAAAGAGGTCAAGAGGGCCAATCCTCAAGACACTGGGCTATCAAGGCGTGCTTGGGGTGCTCCTAGAAGGCTTAATCAATTATCATGGCAAGTTATTAACCGAGTTGGTTATACGCCTAAAATAAGATATGGTAAAAAGAAAAAAAGTAAGTTTGCAGGAGCTCCTAAAGGAATTAGGATATCACCCGGCAAAAAATTCCTTGATGTTGTTAATGAAACCTTTGACGCTATTGATAGACGATTGGAACGAAAAATATTACAAATGATTGATGGAGTTTTTAAATAATGGCAACCAATAAAGGCAATGTTCATATTGAGGTTATGAAAAGGTTAAGGGGAAACCCTACGCTTGCGGCCTATATTAAAAACATTCACGATTTTAACCGCGATGTTGTTTTATCGGCTGATATGCCTTGTATTGTGGTTAGTGCTATGGGTGCTGATGAAGAATATGCCGACTTTCCAAAACGAAAACAAGATTTTTTGGTTTTAGAAATCCGGGGTATTCTTTATGTTAAAGATCGGATTGAGTATAAAAAAGATGTTATGTTTGAGGATCCAACCTCAAATTTTATTGGGCTTTATAAATTAGAAGCAGACATAAAAAATGCTCTTGAAATGAAACCAGATGGAACGACAGATGATTTAAGTTATGATAACACGGCTCATTTTCCAAAAATTAGGACAGCCGGTTATGACAATATTGGGCAGAATGTTTCTGCTCATGTGGTTATTGAAATAGTTTGTGATTGTCGATATTTCTTTGTAGGACAAAGATAAAGGAGTGAAAAATGAAAAAGATTAAATATATCGGAGATAGGCCATGCTCGGTTCAAGGTATTGATGGAGGATATATCGGGAATATAAAACCCGGACAAGTAATAAGAATATCTGAAAAGGATTATAAAAGTTTAATGGATTTATCGACGAGAACTTCAACGCCGGAATGGGAATCAAACGAAAAACCAAAAGAACAAAAGGTTGAAAAGCCAATAGAGCAAGTAGTCGAGGATGAAATTGGTCAACCTGTTGAAGAAGTAAAAGAAGATAAAAAAATAGAGGAGGACACACTAAATGCCTAATTATGGATATGATAGTTATCTCGGATTAACAAAAGAAAATATTTGGGGTGTATATCAAGCACCGACGCTATTCGTGCCTTTGAAAAAAGAAAATATAAAAGGGGATATGGCGTGGTTAGAGAGAGGCTCGGAGATGAGGGCGAGCCGGTTTGCTCATGTGCCTGTTCAAGGCAGACGAGCATTAAACGGTGGGTTTACTTTTAATGGTTATCCGCACGTTATGGGATTAACTTGGGCTTCATTCTTGGGCGACGCAATATCTGATGTTGTAATTGCCCCGGGTGTTGTAAGACATGAATATATTGAAGGAACTGCCGCCGCAAGACAGCTTTCAGTTACAATGCGAAAAGGATTAACTTTACCAAGAGATTGTAGTGGTTTTAAGATTGGTGAATTAAACTTAACGCAAGATAACGAAAATCTGCTTGAGGTTGAAGCAATCGGAGCCGGTAGTCGAGAGGACGCCGGTGTTGCCGAGGCCGCAGTTTATACCGAAACATTTCCTTTTGTATTTTGGCAAGCGGCACTCACCGCTAACGCCGGGGCAGTAACTTATTATTGTGATGATGTAAATCTAAAATATAATCGTTCAATAAAGCAAGAGAATTGGAAGGTCGGCGGAGGCCAAACCATAATGAATCAGCCATTACTTGATAGGCCCATCTTTGGTGGTTCATTTACAATCGACTTTGAAAACTGGGATGAATATGAAAGATTTTTCCAATTCACAGATATGGCACTCCGGGTTATTTATACTTCAAGCGAAGAAATTGCCCCGGGCCAACCTTACCAAATGATTATCGATATGCCGTTGGTAAGATACAAAAATAATATGCCAGAGGTTGGTGCTTCTGAACTATTGACACAGCCTATTGAGTTCGAGTGTTTTGCGGATAACATTTATGGGGTAAATACTCCATTGCATGTTTATTTATATGATGGCGTAGCAGTTCACTAGAGGTAATAATATGTTACCTAAATGGGCTAAAGCAATTCAAATAGTTTTAAATATTCTATTCGTAGTAGGGGCGTTATATCTTATCATTAGATTTGATTTAGCACCCCTATTTATTTTTATTGGCTTAATCATTACTCTTATAAACTTATATAATCTTCATGCAAAGATGGCTCTATTGCAGGCAAAGATTGCAGATATGGAGATAAAGGCAATGCAAAGACATGGCGACTGAAAAAGAAATTAAATTAATATATCGTGCGGTTAAATCTGGCCGGGGGCTTGAGGATATCCAAAAGGGTTTAGGCAAGGTCGAGAAAAAGGCAAAAAAAACTTTTAGCGGAATGAAATCGCAATGGATGAGTTTTGCTAAAGGTATTTTAGCGGTAAATCTTTTCCAAACTTTAACCAGAGGTGTTGTTGATTTTGTTACCAGTTCAACAAAAGCATTTCAAAAACAAGAATTAGCAGAAGCCAAGCTTGCGGCTGGTATTCAAAACGTGGCCGACTTAACCGGGAAAAGAACTGATCTAGTTAAAGAGGACACCGCGGCCTTAATGGAAGAAGCTAAGGCATTACAAAAAGTTACTACTTTCGGCGATGAACAAATTGCAAATGCTATGGCAATGCTTTCAACTTTTGCATTACAAAAAGATTCATTGAAAAAATTAACCCCTCGTCTTTTAGATATGGCGGCTTCTGTTCAAAAACTATCCGGCACAGAGGTTGAATTACAAGATATCGCCGTCGCCGTAGGTAAGTCAATGACGATGGGAGCCGGTGCATTAGGTAGATATGGAATTGTAATGTCCGACGTTCAACGCGAAGCATTTAATCTTGCCGAGGGCGAAGAAAAAATAAATGTATTAACCGAGATAATGGATCAGAACTTTAAAGGCTTTGCAGAGGGAAGTGCTTTAACCAGTGTCGGCCGGATGAAACAATTATCAAATCAATTTGGAGATTTTAAAGAAAAAATAGGAAGTATAATTGCAGATTTATTTGATAAATTGATTCCTGCTTTGACACTTTCAATAAAGGCACTTGGTAGATTTACAGATTTTATTATTGAAGGCTATAACTGGTTAGGTGAATTAAGTAACGCCATTGCTTATACCGTTAAACAAAATCAAGGGCTTATGAATGTAGTTAAATTAGTTGGCCAAGCAATTTATAATTTTATAATCGAGCCAATTAAAAAAGTTATTGGATTGGTTACCAAGGTAATGAGTTTTGTTGGCAAAAAGATGGACACTTGGGTTAAAGATACAAACGCGGCTCAAGCAAAAGTAACCGAGTTCGCTAAAGGTGAGGCTGAAAAAAGAGCAAAAACATTTGCTGAACAAATGGCGGCAGACCGGGAAGCACAGAAAAAAGCAGAAGAATCAAAGCAAAAATCAACAAAACAAACAACAGCAAAAACAAAAGAAGAATCAGACGCCCAATTAAAAGTAAATGCAGACACTTATTCCGGGCTACAAACTGAACAGCGTGAAGCCGGTGATGTCTATAAAGACACTATGAATATGGCATTTGAAGAAGGTGTAAAGAAACGATTGAGGGGTGAGATTCAAGCGTGGGGTGCGGCAGAAACCGCTAAAGCATTTGCTTCTGCTCCAATGACTATGGGCGGTAGCCTTGCTAGTTTGCCTATTATTGCGGCCGCAGTAGCCACAGGCCTTGCGGCAATCAACGCAGTTAAGCTTGCTAAGGGTGGAATTGTAACAAGACCTACCAATGCAATTATCGGCGAAGCCGGGCCAGAAGCGGTTATCCCATTAAACAAGGGCGGTATCGGTGCTAATATAACTATTCAGACCGGGGCTTTTATGGGTAAGCCGGCCGACGCCCGGGCTTTTGCTAAGATGGTTAAAGATAATATCAATAAACTAGACAGAAGGAATATAACAGTATGAAATTTTTTGGAAAGAATTGGACAGAAGATACTTCGGGCATAGTCGTGTCAAGCGGTGCTGGAACTTCTGATAATATTTGGGATAGGAATGTTAATTCTCAATGGGCTTCTGTTGGAAGTAATGATGGTATTGCCGAAGCATTATCTATTTGGTGGCCCGGATTTAAAACATTCGACCATATTTGTTTAAGGAATTTTAATTTAAAAAGTTATCATATTTATTATAGAAACCCGGCTTGGCCTTTTCTTTGGACTGATTTTGCCCCTCTTATCCAAGAGTTTACTAATGCTGATGGTAGTGTGTTATATGGGTTTACGCCAATAACCACGCAAGCCGTATTGATAACAACACAACTAACTAATCCACCTAATGATGAGAAACGAATCGGTGAATTTATGTGTTACTTAAACGCGGTTGATATTATCGACGAGTGGTTGCCTGAAAGCGAAGATTTTACAGGCTACACCAAAAAAAGTATTCATGAAAAACAAGATGGCGGCAGTTTGGTTATTGTTGAAACTATGTATCCTAAATATCAAAACGCTTTTGAGTTTGCAATATTGCCAAAACCATTAGTTGAAGATTTTCTAGCATTAAAACTTACTCATCAATCTACTTGGTTATTACCTGATGATGATGATTTATTACTTCAATATTATGTAAACTGGGAAAATGATTTTAACTTCCAAAAGATTATTGGTTGGGATCCGGCAACTGGTGAAAGATGTTATAAAGGAACGGTCGAGGTAAAGGAAACTTAATGCTTATTGATGAAATAAATAAGGATTATCAATATTGTTTTAAACGGGTTTACATGAAACGTAAATATGTCAATGGAGTTTGGCCTAATTATTACGAACCTAATTGGCAAGATATTACTGATTGGCTTTTAGAAGCGTCAGATATTACTTGGAATGTTGACGATGTAGAAGTTAATGATTTTACACAGGGCGATTTTACTTTAACAATGGTAAACAGGTTGCAGGAGTTTGCCCCGGAAACTTATTCAGGCAGTAAATTTTCAGGTTTTTTATCAAGGCATAAAACTAAAGTTAAAATAACAGCCGGATATATAGATTCCGTAACCGGGGTAGAATACCCTTACGACATTGGAGCCGGGCTTGTAGATGGAACAGAAATAAATGCTGAATCAGATAGCACGATAACTATTCCATGCGTAAGCCCTACAATGATGTTTGAAGAACAATCAGCAGAAGATGTTAATGATGGCATTTTAGGTGGAGGAAATGCAACGGCAACGGTAGCCGATCAGCTTATTGATACTGCCGCTACTTTTGATAAATATTATAATGGACTAGAAGTTCACAATGTTACTACCGGCGAAAAGACAAAAGTAACCGGTTATGTTAATGGCACAACTTTACGAGTGCAGAATAATATTTTTACTGCCGGTGATACTTATAATTTTGGCCAAACAAGATGGTATCGAGGAAAAACAATCTTTGAATTAGTTGTATATATTTACAGTTTAACCAAAAGGGGTGGTAGTGTTTTTGGCGGGATATTAGAGGGAACACAAACTGCACCGGGAAATAATATCACAGTTGATATTGCAGATTTTACCGGCATGACATGCAAAGACGCTTTGGATAAATTAGCAGAGATAAGTAATTCTGTTTGGTTTGTTGATCCATCTTTCTTTTTAAGATTTCTATCTAGGGCTCCAATCGGGGCTAGTGTGTTTGAATTTACGAATCAGGGTTTGAATGTAAATATCTTGGGTGCTTCTGAATATAATGATGGGATTAAAAAAGTAATAAATAGGGTTGAATGGAAGGATAGCGAGCCAAAGATTGCGATTGAAGAAGCAAGTTGGGCTCCGGGTGATTCGTCTAGTTCATGGAAAAATGGTGTGCAGATTTATGAAATAGACAATCCGTTCGTAACAGATAATACTTTAAAGACTGCAATAGCGAGAGATATTTTGGGTGAGTTTGTTTTAAATAAGGAAGAAATAACTTTGCATACAAAATTTATTCCTCATTTAAAATTACTTGATCCTTTAACTGTAACCTATACCGGCGTGCCGGCAAAGAGTCCGGCTTATTTTTGGAATGTTGGATTATGTAATCCGGGTTGGTGGAATAAAGGTTATTGGACTGGCCGGCTCGGTGGGATAACGATTCAAGACGCAGGGATGAAGGTAATAAAAATAAATTATAATGTTATGAATTTTACTTGTGATTTTAAAATGAGGAGGGTTTAAAAAATGGTTTGGACAAATATACTAAATGATCCATGCAACCAAACATGGCCGACAGACGCGACGCAGGTAATGGGGAATTTTAATTATAGATTACAAACCTTATTGCCGTTAAACGCCGTCGGGATTGAAACCGATAATACTTATGATTTAGGAAGTCCGGCTTTTAGATGGAGAAATTTATATTTAGGGGGTGAGATTATAATGGCAAATGCGACGAAGGTATTAGCAAAAACATCTGTTACAAGATCAGTTTGGCCGGCTCCGGCTTGGACTGTTATGGTTTTCGATGTTGAACAACATGATTTAGTTGGCGACTATGACCCGATAACGGGAGTTTTAACCGCAATAGATGATGGCTATTATGAAGTTCATGTAGGGGCGGCCATTATTAGTAATATTGGTGGGGTTGCTAGGGTTGCGGCATTTGTTAATGGTGTATTAGCAGGACAACAAGATGGTGGAGAATATACTGGAAATTTAGGCATGGTAGCAAGCACAATTTTTTGTCCATTAGACATTAGAGTTTTTCTTAATATTGGCGACACGCTAGATATCAGGACGCAAACAAGTCTTGGTGGCCCGGGTCAAATGATGGTAGCCGGCTCATTTCTTAATATTATCAGAAGGGCGGTTTATTGATGAATGGCACAGGCGAAACTAAAGCGGCAATTTTACTGCGGGTCGTTGATAAGCTGGATGAGAACGAGAAGCATGGTTGTGCTTTTGGTAAAGTGCTAAATCAAAAGGAAACCGAAACTAAGGTTTGTCTTAATAAAATGGACAAGACGCTTGATAAAATAAATGAAAAGTTTACATGGGGAGTTATTATTATGGTTATATTATCATTCTTAGCCGGAATAAATTCAGTCGAGATATTTCTAAAGACCTTGGTGAGATAATGCAATTAGCATATCCTTTAATTAAACATAGGAAAATTTCTTCAAGGTATGGCTGGCGATGGTTGTCATTTAATGGGGGTAAATCAAAGCACGACTTCCATCATGGTTGGGATTTCGCCGCAGACTTAGCCACACCGGTTTACGCAAACGCTGATGGGATAGCCATGATCGGGCATGACCCTCACGGATTTGGTAATTACATTTTATTGACCGGGGTTACAGAACAGGGAAGTTTATTTAATATTTTCTTTGCTCATATGATGAATGGCTTAATAGTAAGGAATGGCCAGCATATCCTAAAGGGCGATTTAATTGGTAATGTAGGAAGCACCGGCCGATCAACCGGGCCACACCTTCACTGGGAAATGAGAATATTAAAAAATAGGAAGTTTGAATCTATTGATCCGAAATTAGTTTTAAATAAAAATATTGTTTTAAGACATGTATAAGGGGGTGAGATTGTGAATTTTTTAAAGAAGTTGTTAAGTAGGAAATTAATTATCGCGGTGGCCGGAGCAGTTTACTTTATTGGAAGTGGTGATATCAACCAAGCACTTGCTTTGATTCTTGGATATGTTGGTATTGAGGGTGCTATAGATATGGCCGGGGTTTTAAAGAAATAGTTTAATGACTGCCTTGCTTATGTTAGCCGCTACAAATAAAAAACAATCTGGGCTTCAACAGGGTAGGGCAGTTTTTCTTAGGCCATAGCCGAAGGTTTTAAGGGCAAATTCAAGCGTAAAAAGAAGATACAAAGAAAGGGCTTGCTTTTTTAATTCAAATGAGGCATAATTCAATTTGATGATTAAATCAACTGCTAAGAAAAAGAATAATCTTGAAAGAACGGGTGGTTTTTGCTTAGCGGTTGAACCATCCGTTGTTTTTTTAGGGGTAAGGTTTTTGGTTTTGTTAATCTTGCCCCTTTTTCTTTTCATACTCGACGCATTAGAGGTGGCCAACCTCACCAGACGAGTATAAATAAAGCAAGTGCGTAGAACTGGTTAAAAGATAAAAAAGATATGGCTTGACCGAAGCAAGGCGATATACTGCTAAGTCAAAGTAGGGAGCATAGGGTTTAAGGGTGCAATTTCCGCCCGGCCTACCCGAGTGCATTTAGGTTTGTAGTTTGCTCCTGAACCAGAAAAGTGGATACTAAACAGGTGAAAGAAATACATAGGCTTCTTATAACAGCTATATTACCTAGTATGTATCCCTCGCTTTGGCTTCAACCTGCTAATCCAAAAAAAGGAGTAAAACATGAAAGAAACCTGGCCTATTGATAAGTTAAGTAATTGGGAAGAAAACGCAAGAGGAATAGAAAAGAAAGATTTTGAAAGACTTAAAAGACAGATAAAAAAACTAGGTGAATATAAACCGATGATTATAGTTAAGGATAGCCCGGTAGTGCCGGATGGAACCGTCATTGGTGGAAATATGCGGTTGAGGGCTTATCGTGAATTGGGTTATAAAGATTTATGGGTGAGTATTGTGTCGCCAAAAACAAAAGCAGAATTGCTTGAGTTATCATTAAGCGATAATGACCGGGCCGGATATTATGATGATGATGATGAGTGGATTACCAACTCGCCATGTTTTAATTTGGAATAAAAATAGACAAAACTTTTCTCTTGGACGACTGGATTACGAATATAAACACGAACCAATATTATATGCTTGGAAAAAGATACACAAATTTTATGGCAAAGGAAAATTTAGAAGTAGCGTTTGGGATATTGATAAAGAATTAAAATGTGATTTACACCCAACAATGAAGCCTGTTGCTTTGATTGAAAATGCTTTACAAAACTCATCTAAAAAAGATGATATTATCGTTGACCTATTTGGCGGCTCTGGCTCAACTATCATAGCTTGTGAGAAGCTTAACCGTAAGTGCTATATGTCTGAACTTGACAGCGTTTACATAGATGTAATAGTTGAAAGATGGGAAAAGTTTACCGGTAAGACAGCCGAAAAGGCTTGACAACTATTATGCAATAGTATATAATTAAGATTGTAAATGAGAAATGAAAAGAATATAATTAATGAAAAGTTGAGGAGGTGATGAAAAGTGAATGAGATTTTATCTAGTTACTCCACGGATCAAGCGGTTGATGATGGTTTTTTAACGAAGGTTTTTGAAAATCGTTGGAGTCAATTATCTGGCGGCAAACCAATCATGGCAACCTCGGCTATCGTTAAAGATATTTCAATGGCTGGAATTATGGAAATTTGGAATGAATTTGTTAGGGTTAAAAATACCGATCTTCGCCGGGGTGCTTATGATGGCCTTTATAAAACCAAAATGAATATGAAGGAAGTTTGGGTTATGGAAGATCAACAAGTTTATACAATCATGTATCCATCTGATTATTAAAAAGGAGAATTTGAAGAATGTTAAAATTAAAATTGAGGAATAAGTATCGTAATCAAATGAATCATTTAGCCGGTAGGTTTGGTTGGAGATGTAAAGGATTCTATATCGCCCTTAGATTGAGAAGGGAAAGGCAGGGCATGAAATGAATTTTGGATTTTGTAAAGATTGCGAAAATTTAACATGGGTAAGTGGAGAAGCGATTTGTTGGGCAAGAGGGATCCCGAATTTTGTTAATGGCAGAGTTGAATTACCGTTTAAATGCTCTTGTAGAATTAGTTATATATGTGAAAGATTTAAAAAAGAGGAGGATTTGAAGAAATGAAATTTAAACCGATTGACCCGGACTGTGATAAAGACGGAGTTGATGACGGATGTATAGAATGCCAGAGTGCGGTTGAATGTTATGAGGCACAAAAAATAAATAAGGAGGATATTAAATTGGTAAATAAAAAAGATGCGTTAGTTGTGGTTTTAGAAAAAAGCGGTTTAGATGTTGAAAGAATACAAGCTTTAACGAATGGTTTTGGGGGATATTTTAGACAAGCGAATGAGGTTGCAATTTTAGCTAAAGAAATTGTTGTAACAGATGAGGGCCAAGTTGAAGCTATGCAATTAGCTAGAAAACTTAGATTTCAAATTAGAGATATTAGATTGGATACAGACATAGAGCGTAAAGAGATGAAGGAAAAATCTTTGAGAGAAGGAAGGGCGATTGATGGAGCCGCGAATATTATTAAAGCCTTAATATTTCCTGTTGAGAAATATCTTGAAAAACAGGAGAAGTTTGCTGAAAACAAAAAAGCAGAAAGAGATGAAGAAATATTTGCTGATAGAATAACTCAATTACAAGGCTATGTTGAAGACACTGGTTTATATTATGTAAAGAAAGTGTCTGATGGAATGTCTGATAAAATGTTTGAAGAATTATTAAAAACTTGTCGAATAGCTTATGAGGCTAAAAAGGAAGCAGAGCGTAAGGTTGAAGCCAATAGGCTTGATGAGGAAAGAAAGAGGGCAGAGGAACAGGAGAAAATCAGAAAAGAAAATGAAGTTTTAAAAGAGGAACGTAAAGTTGCTTTAGCAGAAAAAGATAAGCAAGAGTTAGTTTTAAAAAAAGAACGGGAAAGTCGGGAGAAAATTTTGTCTGCTGAAAAGAAAAGGGCGGCGGAAGAAAAGGCCAAGCAAGACGAAGTTATTAAAAAAGAAAAAGAAGAAAGAGAAAAGGTTGAAACGAAATTGAGAATGGAAAAAGAAGCCATTGAAACAAAATTGAGAATGGAAAAAGAAGCTAGGGAACAGGAAATATATAAAAAGGAAGAGGAGAAAAGAAAAGAATTGTTAGCTCCTGATAAACAAAAGCTAATAAATTTTGCTAACCTCTTAGATAAAATTGAAGTCCCTAATTTATCAAGTAGAGAGGCCGGGAAGATTGTTGATAAATCTCAAGAGATGATAAATCAAGTCAGTTTATTTTTAAGGGAAAATGCTAAAAAACTTTAGAGAATATATAAAGAAAGGATGGTGAATAAATGAAGCGTTACACAAAAGATTTTTGGAGAGGTTACTTGTTTGCTTTGATTCAAGAACATGGTTTTAAAGCTAAAGTTAAAAAAGTCATTGAAAAATTGCGGAGAAATAAAAATGGAAGATAGGCAAGACAACCATGTGCGTGATTGGTATAAGAAGCGGCAATCTCTTATGGAGCATTTAGACGATAACGATCATCGGGGAAAAGAAATTGTCGGAAGGCTTCTTTTGAGAAGTTGGTTATTAAAAAGAAAGGATAGATTAAGTATAAATAGGGTTGACACGAATAATTGAAATGATATAATAAAGGAGTAATAAAATGAAATATAGTTTTTATGAAATATGGAATAAGGCACTAGAAGGCAGAGAAGAAAGAGTTTTAAAACAGAGAGATCATATTTGGGCTTCTGAAATCGGCGGATCGTTTGTAGACCGATACTTAAAAATGAATGCAGTTATCCCGAGCAATCCACCTAATCCCCGATCGTTAAGAAAATTTGAAGCCGGAAATTTAATGGAATGGATTGTCGGCATTGTTTTAAAGAGAGCCGGGATCGCATTAGACAATCAGAAATGGTTAGCTTTTCAATACCCGGGGCTTTTGAAGGTTACCGGGAAATATGATTATTTGATGGGCGGCAAACCAGATTTTGAAAAAGTTAAACAAGTTATTGGGGATTTGCAATTACCAGATTTTTTCTCAAGAGGTGCGGAAGCAATGATTAAATACTTTTTAGAAAAATTCCCTGATGGGCTTGATGAAATAATTCTCGAAGTTAAAAGTTGCTCTAGTTTTATGTATGAACGCTATGCGAAGGTTGGAGCAAGCAAACAGCATATATTGCAATTATTCCATTATCTAAAAGCTGATGATAGAGAGGAAGGCCAACTAGCATATATATCAAAAGATGATTTGCGAATGTTAGGTTTTGGGTTGACAAAAAATTCTTTAGATGTTGAATCAAAATATCGGGCAGATATTGAAAAAATGACTCAATATATTAATGCCAAAGAACAGCCGCCACTTGAGAAACCGATTGTTTTTAATGATGATACGTTTAGGTTTTCTACTAATTTTAAGGTAGCATATTCAAATTATTTGACAATGCTTTATGGGATAGAATCACAATTTGAATTTGATAATATGTATAAGAAAAAGGTCGGCTCTTGGAATAGGGTTTTAACAAGGTGTGTTAAAGATTCCAAGATGACAAAATTAAACGTGGAGGTAATTGATGAAATAAAAGGATCATTTCCTGACTTTGATGATTATGTATCGAAGGCGAAAGAAGCGAAAGTTGAAACAGACGAAAATATTGAAGACGAAAAGGAGGAAAATTAAAATGGGACAATATGGAGATTGGGCAAAAAAGCAGAGTAAGTTTTTAAGTGTGGACCCGGGCGGAAGCGTAACGGCTGAATGGACTGGTAAGGGCGTAGAAACAGATGATCCGAAATATGGGATGGGTTGGAATTTTAAGTTTTTAACAGATGATGGCGAGAAAAGTTTAACTGTTAGGAATAGTTCGTTAGTTGCACAGTTTGATAATTACAAGGCTGGCGATATGTTGACTGTTAGTAGAACAGAAAAAGATAGTGCCGGTAAAACAAAGTGGTCAATAAGAAAGGAAGGGGCAGAGGCTCCCTTCTAGGGAAATTGGTGGGGGTGGATATACATTCGCCCCTACAGTAAAGCGTGCTTAACATGAAAATATTTAAAAGAAAAGGCAAACAGTTTAAAAGGATAATTAAAGAAATCGGCAATAACTTTGGCGATATTGATGATGAAGGGAAACTATTTGCCCTGTTAAGTTATTACGAGCATTTAAGAGTGCCGGTTAGTAGGATCGCTGAATTGCAGGGTTGCCATTGGCAACTAATAAATTATTATAGAAAGAAATTTGGATTTAAAAAGAGAAAGTGAGGAAAATATGATGACTGCAAGATTAAATATAAGAGAGCCAATTTGGAACGGTGGAAAAAAATGTGTTGGGATTGCTAATTTTAGAATCAAAGGAAAAGAAGGAATTGAAGTAACGGTGGACTATACAGATAAGTATGGCAATAAAAGTTGCCCGGCCACTTATTATGTGAACTCGATTAAGCTTAGACAATACCCCACACAAAAGGTTAGGGGCATTACTCTTTACATAATCCCGATTGAAGATATGGAGGTGAAAAGTGAATATCTCAGAAATTAACATTGTGCCGATAAAGCCTAATAACGGATTGATAGCATTCGCTTCTTTTGTTTTAGATAATAGTTTTTATTTTGGAAATATAGGAATCTACACAAGATTGGATGGCTCTTTTAAATTGGTTTATCCAAACAAGATTTTATCTAATGGTAAAAAGATAAGTAATTTTTATCCTATAAATAGAGAAACCGCTAAAGAGTTAACAATCGCGATATCTGAAAAATACAATGAGATTCTAAAAAAGATGAGAAACGAATATGAATAAAATAACTTTGTTTGATGTTAAGCAAAGATTGATTGCATTAAAAAAAGAAGTATCAGTAAAGGCTTTTGAAATCGGCGGCGTGCTTTATGAGGTAAGAGATAAGAAATTGTTTGAGCCGGAATATGAAACCTTCAATGAGTTTTTAGCAGACCCCGAATTATCATTCTCAAGAATAACCGCATATAAGTTAATTAAAGTTTTTGATGTTTTTGTTAACAAATTTAAAATGCTTAAAGACGTTCAATATATTGATCAGGATAAACTTTACATAATAAGCAATAGCGTAACCAGTGAAAACTGCGGAGAATTGATTGAGAATGCCAGACTGTTAAGCCGATCAGATTTGAGAAATATTATAAGAAAGTTAAAGGGGATCCCGGAGTTGGATTATTCGATTAGTGTCCCGGAGTTAGTTAAGAAATTCTTATATGAAGTTTGCCCTAAACAAAAAATAGATTTAGACAGTATTGAGTTTGAAGAACTTTTAACAATATATGAAAAGTGGAGAAGTAAAAGATGAGGCCGCTAAAAGATAGATTGAAGGATAGGGCTTGGACGTTGATGTCAATTTATATTAGGCGTAGAGATCGCGGACGTTGTTTTACTTGCGGAGATATTAGGCCTTGGGAAGAACAAAACGCCGGGCATTTTATCCATAAGGACAGCCTTGATTATAATGTTCAAAATATTAATTGTCAGTGCATACATTGTAATAATTATTTAAGCGGAAATTTGGGGCTTTATGCAAATAACCTAATAAAAAAACACGGAGAAAAGATTGTTGATGAATTGATTTTTTTGGGGAATAAAGTAAAAATATTTACTATAGAAGAATTAAAAACTATTATAATGATTTTAAAAGACAAGATAAAAACGCTTGATGATAGTGGTGAGAAATGACAAAACTAATAAACGCAAAAGATGTTGAGGGGTTAGTAAAACCTACCGGTGAAACAAGACCCCTATCTTGGACTTTTAATACTGGGTATAACGAAGCACTAGACAAAGTCCTCTCCCTAGCGAAAGAGGTTTCCGATGATTTGCTTTTTGCTTATAGTCAAGGAAAAGTTGATGGGCTTATTGAAGGTCGCCAAGCAATCCTAAAAGCACTGGAGGGGGAGGAGGGATGATGGATAATAAAGAAAAGATAGAAAAGTTATTCCCAATAATAACACCATATATTGATATGGGGGAATTGGGTCGTGAGGCAACAACGCAAGAAATATTGAGCGAGATTGTTGGTTGGTGTCGCCTAAATGAAAATCGCCTTAATGCTTTTGTTGAGGATTATATTGGATTAAAACCTAGACCCAAGCTACCAAGGAAGTTAGGGCGAATAAATTTTTGCGTTACTTGTCCAGAGGCAAAGAAGGACATGGAAGTAATTGCAGAAACCATTGACGCACTAATAGACCGACTAAAAGCACTGGAGAAGTAAACCATGAATGTTGGCATGGCATCGGGGATAAATAGGACAGCATTAAAAGCACTGGAGGAGAAATAATGGGAAAGTTCATAAACGCAAAAGCTGTTGAGGGGTTGAAGGTAGACCTAATATCGCCAGAAACAATAGCTGATGATTCTGAAAGAAGTCAATCATTTGAAAGAACAAATTTTAGGTCAATAGTTTTTAATTCAGCCCTAGACAAAGTCCTCTCCCTAGCGAAAGAGGTTGATGAGGAGAAGCTAGTTGAAATTCTATTAAAAACAATGTTTGTTTCACCATCTGAATATAGAAGGGCAGACGCAGAAGCTGGCGTTAAAGCAATCCTAAAAGCACTTTCCGAGGAGGGTAAATAATGAAGAAGAAATATCTATGTCAGAAACCTAATAGTAATTGGACAACTTGTAAATATGGTGGCAATAAATATTATAATAATAGTTTTTTGCAAGGAACGGCAGGATATTGTAGATTTGAAAAGAAATGGGTTTGCGATTTAAAAAAATGTCCACTGGAGGGGGAGTAATGAATAGGTCAGGGCGTTGGAAGCAGAGCCAAGCACAGCGGAGAAGATGGCGAAGGTGGAAGATAAGAAGGTTTTTCAATAGGTTGTTTAGGAGGGAAAAATAAAATGGAGTTAGAAGAACAAGTTTGTAGTTTAGAGTTAAGTAAGAAGCTGAAGGAGCTAGGTTGCACGCAAAAATCATTGTGGTATTGGGTTGATGAGGCAAAGCTAGATGGAGAGCCGAGCCAAGATTTTCATTTAACGATGAGAGAGGATTTCCCTCCTAATAGTGTCCTTAGTTACGCCGCCTACACCGTTGCAGAGTTGGGTAAATTGCTACCACAATGCACACTACAAACACTGAAAGGATCAAATGACGCATGGGGGATTATGATAGGAGAAAGAAAAGAATCATGGGCCGATGAAACCGAAGCCAACGCTAGAGCCAAGTGCTTGATTTATTTGTTTTTGTTAGAGAATAAACTAATGGAGCTACCCAATGACAAAGCGTAAGAAGATGAACAAATGAAGTTTAGAAATTGGTTGGAGGATAAAGAATGATAGACTTTGTAATAGAAGGTGATATTCCATGTTTAAAGAACAGTATCAGGGTCGGTAAAGGTGGTAGATTTTATCATCAAGATAATGCAGTTAAGCATTACAAAGAAGCATTTGCCCTACTTTGCCCTAGAAGTGCCAAGAAATGCCTCACAGACCCCGTAGAAGTGATTCTACACATCTACAAGAAGGATAATAGAAAAGATGCGGTGAACTTACAAGGAATCATCTATGATTGTTTGCAGTCTGCTGGGGTTATCAAGAATGATAGGCAGATAGTGGATTGGCACTGTTATTCTAGTATTGATAAAAAGAACCCAAGAGTTCGTTGTGAGGTAACCAAAATAAATGAAGCTGATTAAGGAGGAGAGATGAAAAAGAAAAAATCAATTATTCCGCTTAAATATTGCCACGATACAATTTATGCGATTTTAGGTGGAGTTTTTGTAAACGCATATTTACAAGGACAGCTTCATCAAAATATGGATACTGGCGTGATAGAAGAGGCAGAAAAAATGATAATTAAACTACTGGCTAAAAAAGAAAAGAAAAAAGATGTAATTCCATATACCCATGTAGTGAATAAAGACAAGATTTATGGAAAGAATAAATGAAGCTGATTAGCGTATACCAAGATATTAGTAGTTATAGTGGTGGGTGCAGTGTGTGGTATGAGGAGCTAAACGATAGAGAGTTCACAAAGGAAAAGTTATTGAAACGGTTCAAGAAGGCTAGAGTAGCCAACGAATACGCCAGGAAGAAGGCGAAGAAGTTAGGGATTAAGTGTTATCCTTGGCCAGAGAAGGAAGCCTACAGAATAACACCGAGTAATAATTATTATTAATATGTATAAAATATGTATAGTTATACATGTTCTATACATATGGGAGGATAAAGAATGAAAGGCATAATTTTGGCCGGCGGTTCAGGATCAAGGCTTCGCCCGTTGACGAAGGTAACGAATAAACATTTGCTTCCGGTTGGTGCATTCCCAATGATTTATTATCCAATCAATCAGTTGATCGAGGCTGGAATTGAGGATGTTTTAATTATAACTGGCGTGGAACATATGGGAAAGATGTTTAGCTTGCTTGGAAGCGGCCGCGGCTTTGGTTGTAGGTTTACCTATAAAGTGCAAGACGAAGCCGGTGGAATTGCTCAAGCATTACAACTGGCCGAGGATTTCGCAAGTGGTGAGCCGGTGGTTGTCTTACTTGGCGATAATATCTTTGAGGATTCACTAACTCCTTTCATTAACAATTATAAAAACGGTGCTTATATTTTCTTAAAGGAAGTGCCGGACCCGGAACGATTTGGGATTGCAGAAGTAAAAGAAGGCAGAATAATTTCAATCGAAGAAAAGCCTAAAATCCCTAAAGGTAGCCTAGCAATAACCGGGGCTTATATTTATGATTCAAGGGTGTTTGGTTTTACTAAAGAACTTGAGCCAAGTGATAGAGGTGAGTTGGAAATCACTGATGTTAATTTAAAATATTTAAAAGAATGTGCTTTAAGTCATTTTGTTTTAAATGGATATTGGACAGACGCCGGCACTTTTGATTCTTATAAGATGGCCAATAGATTGGTGAATGGAAAATGATGGCGACGGCATGATATAATGGAGGAAGAAAACAATGGATAAATTAGTTGTATTCGTAAACGGATTATGTTACTCGGGAAAGACTTCGCTAATAAGGAAACTAGAAAAAGAATTGCCCTCGGATTATACGGTTGATAGTTTGGATATTGTTTGTGATAGGGTTTACGTTACCTATAAAGCATTAAAGAAAAAACTTGATACTATCTTTGAAACAACTGCTACCAATATTTTTATTGTAGAAACTCACGCCGGTTATGTTTTTGATTTTATGACAGAGCAACAAAACTTTGCCGTCTTATATATCAATTTAAAATTGGATTGGAAAGATTGGTCAAGGAACGCTAAGCCGATCAACGTGCCGGACATGAGGGTTGATAAACTTTCATCGCTTAAAGTATTTATTGATAGGTGCTTGGCAGATAAGAATTATTATGAGGGTGTTGTGGACACCTATGAACTTGTCGCCTCAAGGGGTAGATATAAATTACACTCCCCTAAAAACATTGATGATTGCTCTGAAATGATCGTTGAGTTTATCAATGAGAATATAGAAAAGACAATGACACAACGGATCGCCAAGCTATCAGCATTTGAGCAAAAATACCTAGACCAAAATATAAGAGTATTTCAATACCAAAGCTTTGACTATGGCAACGGAGTTGTAAACACTGGGATGTCCGATTCAAAGTTTAAGTGGGATAAAGTTTTAAATATGAGCCGGGAGCAAATGGCTTATAGAAGCGTGTTAGATATTGGTTGTAACATTGGCGAGATAGCAAACTTGGCGGCCTTGAAATGGGCTAATGTTTGCGGGATAGAGCCGCCCGGCCCATACATAGAAGGTGCAAAGTTTTTGCAGAAGAATTTCAGGAAGCGAGAAATAAGCTTTATTGAAGATGATTTTATGAGGCATGACTTTGGCGACAAGAAGTTTGATTATGTTTTTGCTTTAGCGGTTTTATATTTATTTCATCAGGTTGGGAAGTATTCGGTTGATGAGGTTACTGCTAAGGTCAGAAGCGTAACTAAGAAGGTTTTTATTGGTGAACTTACCAACTATGAAGCCAAGGCGACTAAAGAAGTTGTCCTCAACTCATTAAAGAAACATTTCGATAGGGTTGAGTTTATCGGGGATTCAATGAGAACAAGCACAGCGATAAGGAAGCCTTGGGCTGATAGGAGTAAAGACTATTCAGATTCACGACAAGTTTGGAAATGTTATGTTGAGGAGTAAATAATGAAAATAGCAATTTATTATCCCCATCTGCTTTTGAGCCCTTTCATTCCAGCTTTGCGTAAAGCAATTTTTTGTTTTTTTGAAAGGATTTTACCTTTATGATGAAGGGAAGCATGTTGATAATTTCTCATAATAATAAGATTTTCAATTCTATTATCGCCATGTATTCCATTTATATGATGAACTACCTCTCCTTTTTCCAGTGGACGATTAAGATGTTTTTCCATTATCATGCGATGTTCAGATATTTTTTTACCTTTAATGTTAAAAACCCTATATCCACGCTTATTGATATGGCCTGTTCCGTTTTCTGCAAACATTTTCCAAAGTCGTCCAGTAGTTTTTTTTCTATAATAATGCTTAGAACAATAACCTTTACACAGGACTATGCGATTACAGTTATCAACGGAACAAATTTTATTCTTCCAAAAGTTTTTAGGATATTTTTTGTTTTTCATGATATAATTATACAACAGAACACAAGGAAGGTCAACTTATATGCAAGATAAAAAGATTTGTATCTGCTCACCGATTTATAATTGCTTAGGATTCACTAAAGAATTTATAGCAAGCATTGAAACAAAGCACCAGTATAGAATTATTATTTTAAATAATGGTTCGCAAGACGGGAGCCGAGAATGGTTTGGGTTAAGTAAAGAAGCAAAGAAGCACCCGATAACGCTAATAAACTTTGATAAGAATGAAGGGATTAGCAAGGGGGCCAACCGGGCCATGCAAGAAGCAATGAATGACCCGGAGATTACGCATATTATTTATGCTAATAACGATATTGTATTTCGCCCGGACACAATAGACACCTTGGTTTGGGCTTGGGATAACCGGCGAGATGACCGCATGGTTCGTGTGTCCGCCGTAGATATTAGAGAAAGCCATTTCAAGACTTACGAAGAAGGTTTAGAAAACGTAATGAATCGGGATATAGGTAAGACAAAGAAATTTATTTATGGCGGAAGTTATACCTGTTTTATTTGGGATAAAGAAGCTATTGAAAAAGTCGGGTTGCTTGATGAGAATATAGACTATTATGATGATAACATTCACGCAGAAGAAACCCTAAGACGTGGTTGTTTTTCAACGACCTTTGTGCCGGCTTTGGTTTATCATAGGGGAAGCGGAACGCTACGAGAAAACCCCAAAGAAAAACAAGCATTTCATGCTAAGAGTGATAGGGATAGGAAATATGCTTTAAAGTATTTTGGAGTTGAAGATCAAGATGGGATAAGAGAAAAGACCGAACGCGGCCGCCCAATATGGACACCTCGGATTGAAGCAATAAATACTGAAATAGGGGGATTTGTGCATGACTATTTCGATAGAACTATTCCGGCCTAGTTTTGGCGAAGAAGAATCAGAAGCGGTAAAAGAAACCATTGAAAGTAAGTGGTGGGGATTAGGGCCAAAGACAAGAAGGTTTGAGGAAAGATTTGCCGATTATATTGGGGTTGATTATGCTTTAGGGGTTAATTCGGGAACGTCGGCTTTAATCCTTGCTTGTCAGGCTTTAAGCGGTTCGCATATTCGTAGCTTTATTGTGCCGTCAATTACTTTTATTGCTTCTTACTTCGCACCGATTTATCAAACGCTTGGTGATATTTACTTGGCAGACGTTGACCCTGAAACCATGTTAATGACAGATGAAACTATTCAAAAGACTATTGATAAGTTTAAAATAAATCGACCAATTGTAATACCCGTTCATTTATATGGGAATATGTTTAAATTTGAAACAGACAATGTTGAATTAGCTAGTAAAGTAAAAGTTATCGAGGATTGTGCTCACGCTTGCGGCTCAAGTGTTGATGGCAAGAAAGCCGGATCATTGGGAACTATTGGTTGCTTTAGTTTTCATGCGGTTAAGAATTTGGCTTGTGGTGATGGCGGCATGGTAACGACAAATGATAAAGACTTATACGAACGAATGAAATCCCTTCGCTGGTTTGGTATTACTAAATCAACTTTTGAAAGGTCAGGCGAGGATAATCTAAAAACAAATTATGGTTGGGAATATGATGTAATTGAACGCGGCCACAAAATGCACATGAACGATTTAACTGCCGCCATTGGTTTGGTTCAGCTTAAAAAATTAGATGGACATAACCAATCACGAAGGATGATTGCAAGAAGATATTTAGAAGCATTGGGTGGACTAGGATGGATAGACTTTATTGGAACTAATCCCGGCGTAAATACTTCACAGCATATTTTTGCAATTAAAACTAGGAATAGAAACGAGTTGAATGTTTATCTAAAAGAACAGGGCATAGCAACGGGAGTGCATTATAAGCCTATTTATGAATATAGTTTTATCCCGGAAACAATGAGGAAAACTTTTAAAGAGCATTGCCCCAACACTGAAAGCGAATGGCCGAAGTTACTATCCCTGCCTTGCTACCCGTCGCTTACTGAACTTGAACAGGAATATGTTATCAGTCGAATTAAAGAATTTGGGAGGGTTAAGATATGAGCATTGAATTAGTTGAGATGGACAAAATGTATGCTAATTATATACCAGAGATTAAAGAGATCAGGAACGAGTGTGCTAAGAGTTTAAAGGATAGCCGGGAAATATCGGAAGCAGATGTTTATTCTTTTTTCCTTGATAAGGTTTTTTCTGGGGAACAAAAGATATTTATTATTAAACATACCGAAGGCGTGATCGGCTATATGAATATTAAATACTTTGATAATAATAAATGCGAGGTTGGCATAAAGATAAAAGAAAAGCACCGCAACAAAAAGCTAGGTAAGAAATCGCTGGAAATGCTAATAAACAAACTGCTTGATGAATCGATGGATGAAATATCTGCCGAGATAAAATCTGATAATGAGCCAAGCCAGAAACTATTTGCTTCTTTAGGGTTTAAAAAGATAAGCGATAAGGAAGGTGTAGAAGTATGGCAACTAAAAAGAGAATAATGTTTGCCGGGGCAACCGGCTACGGAAACCTTGGTGATGATTGTTATAAGGATATTTTTGCAAAGTATTTGTGCAAAGACTATGACTTAATATTTGATAGTCCTTATCCTGATATTAGATATATGGATAAGGTGGATTATCTTGTTATAGGTGGCGGTGGTTTAATTTACGATAACGAAAGCGATCACTTCAACTATATGAAGAAATACATGGACGCGGCGATAGAAAGAAATATACCATTATTTTTTATTTCATGCGGTGTTCAGATATTCCGAAATAGTTTTAAGGCAGACCTAGAGAATAAAAACATTAAAGGGTTAGCCGATACGATAAATAACTGGAAACCTTATTTGGAAAAAGCGGTTTTAATTACTGTTCGATCGGAGATGGACGCACAGGTTATAAAAGAATTATCAGATAAGGTTTGTCCTATTATATTGCCGGATATGTGTTATATGGTTGAGCCAAGTAAACATCAAATAGTAGATAATATTAAAACTGTAATTATTCCTAACAAACAACTATTCGGGTTTGAGGATTATATAGAAAGGGTTAAGGAACACTTAAACGAAAACACTTTTATGTTGGCAATGTCTAGCGAGGACAATTATATTATTGAGCAGATTGGTCTACGACTTGGAATGAAAAGCATGTTAAACGATAGGCGAATGGTAACAGTAGGCGAAGCCGCCCGGATGATTAAAGACGCGGATAAGGTTATCACAAGCCGATATCATGGCATTGTATTTGCCCGGGCCATGGGAAAGAAGGAAGAAGATATTGAGATTTGGATGGATAATTTCAAGGGTTTAACGGAAATGAAACCTTACTGCATGCTGGCTTCGGAAGGTCATATCGAATACCTAAAAGACAGGATGAGTGAATTGGAGGAAAAATATGACTAGAAATCTTGATGAGATAATGGCCTTGAATATCGGTAGCGGTAACAATGTAACGATGGAATATATAAACTTGGATATCCGGCCGGAAACTAAAGCTGATGTTATAGCAGACGCACGCGAGCTTCCCTTCCCTGATGAAAGGTTTGATAAAGTATTTTCTACTGATTGCCTAGAGCATTTCTCACACCGGGAAACCTATGCCGTGCTTGCGGAGTGGATCCGGGTATTAAAGAAGGGCGGGCTTTTAGAACTGCATGTGCCTAACCTGTTAGCCGCCTGTTTAGCATTAGAAAAAGATGATTTCCCTACTGCTATCAATGTATTATATGGGGCTCAAGATTACAAAGAAAACTTTCACTACATGGGATTTACTCCTAAAGCCATAACAAGAATATTGACCGGGTTGCATATTACCATCGCAAGCATTGAAACCTCTGGTTTGCATTTAAAAGTGAGGGGGATAAAACAATGATGGATATTGTAACATGCGTAATAAATCGGATTGGGTTTATTGAGAAGCTTGTTAAAAGCCTTGATGAAACTTTATCCAAGCCACGTAAATTGACGATCTTAGATAATGGGTCAGATAAGGATGTGAAGGGTTACGCTGAAAAGATTGGAGCCGGTTATATAAGAAACGAAACTAACAAGGGAATCTATAAGGCTTATGATCAGGCTTACCGGGCTACCAAAGAGAAATATTTAGCAATGGTGCATAACGATATTTATATATTTGAAAAGAACTGGGATAAACGCGTCTTGGATATCATAGAAGAAGTAGAAAAGAAATATGGCAAGAAGGTTGGCATTGTTGGATTCGCTGGCAGTAGTGGTGGCAATAAAGACGCTTCACGAGCCGGGTTTATGAGTAACCTAATATCGTTTGAAGGCTCTCAAGAAGCCGAGGTGCATGGATTAAGAATTACAGACCATCACCCGGCAGTCTTTCTTGATGGCTCGGTGATGATTTGTAGTCGTGAAATGCTAGATAAAATAGGTGGAATAGATACTGGATATAAGTGCCATCATATTTATGATTATGAAATGTCGCTTGCTTCCATTAACGCCGGGTTTGTTAATGTGGTGGTTGGTGTTAAATTCGCACACCGGGGCGGGATAACTGCTATAAGCTATGAGGCCCAAGAATCTTTTAATGAGTGGTGCAAAGATGATAAGGAATTAAGTGATTATTTCCAGCAAGGGCAGACGTTTAATCCTCGTTTAATGCCAGAGCAAGCCATAATGGATTTCAATATAAATAGATTCTTTAGGAAGTGGCAGAACTTCTTACCATGTTATATGGATGAGCAATTTAATTTAATTAAAGGGAGGTCGTATTAATGCAAGACGCACAAACAATTAATGGTGATATATTAAAAAAAGAGGAAAAAAAGGAAAAAGATAAAAAGAAAAGAGGGCGGCCTAAGAAAATTAAAAATAAGGGTGGATTAGTAGTTTTTCCAGAACAACTTGAAGAAGCTAAGAAAATATTAAAAGAAACTGGAACATTATACGCACAAGCTATAAATGATAATAAAGCGAGTAAGAAAACCAAGAAATATAAACTCCTTTGGTATGGTGATTCCCCAACCGCTAACACCGGCTTTGGTAACGTATCAGAAAACGTGCTTGAGCAACTACAAAACACTGGGCTATTTGATATTACCGTATTAGCGATTCAATATTATGATGATCCTATGGTTGATCTACACAAGAAAGACTTATTACCCTACCGCATAATCGCCGCCGGGAATAATCACGAACGCGATATGTTTGGCCGCAAGAAATTATTAAACCTCATTATGAATGAGCACTTTGATATTATTATTACTTTCCAAGATCTACCTAACCTCATAACAAAGAATCATGGTTGTAAAAATTCAATCAGATCAGCTATTGACTGGGCCAAGGGGTATTTCCAAAAAGAAATTAAGTGGATGGTATACACCCCGGTTGATGGACAAATGAAAAACTTTGAGCTAGAGCCAGTAGAGGACGCAGACTTAACAGCCTTTTATACTAGGTATGGTTATTTTCAAGCATTTAATTTATTAGGCAAAGAGATAATAAAACAATGCTCTAATAAAAAGATACAGAAACTACTCATTGATGAAATGACTAAAAAGATGTGCTTTATTTATCATGGCACTAATACAGATGATTTCTACCCTATACCAAGAGAGGAATTATTGGAGTTTAGAAAAGAATACTTTGGCATTGACCCGGACACCTTTTTAATTATCAATGTTAACCGCAACCAACCAAGGAAGGATATGCACAAGACAATAGAGGCATATGCAAAGTTTAAGCAAAAGAATCCTGATTGTAAAGCAATGCTTTACTTGCACTGCCGGGATATCGATGTTGGTGGCAACCTAAACGAGATAGTGGAAGCCTATGGTAAACCACTCGGAATAAAACTAACTCAAAACCTTGATGTTATTAAAGGGTGCTCGATAGAAACCCTAAACAAGATTTATAATTGTGCTGATCTGTATATTACTACTACAATGGGCGAAGGGTGGGGCTTAACAGTAACCGAGGCAATGGCTACTAAATTATTAACCATAATCCCGCCACACAGTAGTTTGATTGAAATAGGCGATGATAGCCGGACATTATTTGTGAACTGTAATAATACTGTTTGCACTCATGAGGACTTTTACAGGGTGCGGCCGGTTGTTAATACTGATGACCTAGCCATGAAAATTGAGATGGTTTATAAATCAAGGGAGAAGTTTAAGTCTGTTATCAATAACGCTTATAATTGGGTTACAGAAATAACTTGGGAAGCAGTTGGCCGAGAATGGATAGCAAGGATAAAAGAGCTGTTAAATGAAAATACAAAACGCCCGTTATGATGAATGTTGGCGGTTTTTAAATAATGATCGTTTAGTATTAATAGAAGAATTGTTGGATATATTAAATAGGGAAGAACGAAGGATAGTTTGTTGCTCTTTTGGGTTAAAAAGTTATAGGACAATTAAACGCCCATCCTTACGCAATGCCTCAAGGATTCTTGGGATACCTAGAACAACGATACGCAGAAGATTTATCAATATAAAAAGAAAGATAAAAGCTGAATTGTTTAAGCAATATTTAAGTTAAGTGGGCCAAACACCCTTCAATAGCCGTATATTGAGAGTGTTTCAGTATAATAATTCTATGTATAAAAGGGGCAAACCTAATGTCCGAAAATGCGGCGATCATTTTAAAGAACTTAAAAAGCAAGGTTATTACCACTAATGACCTATCCCAAGATGATAAGAAGGTTTTAGTTTTCCATCTTTTAGAGATGGGTAATTTATTTAGTTATGAAATTGCTCACATTGTTGGTTATTCACAATCACGAATTAAACAATTAAAAAAAGACTTTAAGAATGAACAGGCTTGTTTAATTGATGATGTAGATATTAAAAGTGTAGCGGTTGAAACCATGAGGGTGGCCGATATTGCCAAGGTTAGGTTAGCAAAGAATGGACAATGGGCTCAAGTGTGGCGGGTGCAAAAAGAACTGGTTGAGAAGCTACAGGAATTAGGCTTTATTCATAAAGAGCCGATTAGTTTTAAAGTATCATATGATGATCTTGTATTAAAATGGGGAGAATTTTTTGGAATTACTTTGCCAAAACAAAACGCAAACGCAGACAATTAAGGATATAGATAATCCAGTATCATTATATAACTATCAGAAGCAGATAGTTTTAAATGATTCGCCTAAACAGATATATAATAAATCAAGACAGATTGGCTTTTCTTTTTCATTAGCTTTAAGGGCTTACTTAAGGGGGCTTAACGGCCCCGGGTTTACCGCCTTATATATTTCAGTAGCACAACGGCTGGCCGGGGAATGGCTGGACAAGATAAGAATATTTTTATTGATAAACAATATAACCCCGGTGGTTGATAAGTTTTCTGAAATTAAATTACCTAACGGCTCACGCTTCTTGGCCTTACCACAAAACCCTGATTCTGCTAGAAGTTATTCACCAGATGAGATTTATCTTGATGAGTTTAGCCATTATAAAAAAGATAAGAAGATGTTAACTGCATTAGTCCCGGCACTCTCAAGAAGGGATAAGCAAAGGAAACTACTTATTGGATCTACTCCGTTTGGTAAGGCTGGCGAATTTTTTAAACTATGGGATGGCAATAATGATTATGACAAAATCAAAGTTGATATTTATGACGCAATAGCACAAGGTTGTCCGCTTGATTTAGACTTCTGCCGCAACTCAATTGATGAGGATTCTTTTCAGCAAGAGCATTGTTGCCAATTCGTTGATGATATTTCAGCCTTCTTTCCTTATGAACTTATTAAGGCTTGCTGGAATGAAGAATTAACAAACCTAAGTCTTGAGCAGTTATCGGCCATTAAAAACCCTCTGTATGCTGGATATGACCCGGGTAAACTGGTTGATAGCGGTGTGTTTTATGTTGTGGAAAAGGATGGGGATAAGTGGATAACTCGGCATATCAAGGAATGGAAGAAGATTAATTATCAAGTTCAACTACAGCATATTGAGAAGGCTTTTAAGATTGCTAGAATAACCAAACTAAGAATGGACAGAACGGGCGTGGGCGAAAAACTCTATGAGGATTTACATAACGCCCATCACAGCCGGGTTGAGGGAGTATCATTCACCAACGCAATTAAAGAGAAGATGGCCATTGATTTAAAGGTTGTATTTGAGGATAAACAGATTGAGATTCCTTATAACATGATCTTAACGAATCAATTACACGGTTTGCAAAGATTGATAACAAAGAGCAATAATGCTCGATACACTCATCAGACAGGACAACATGACGATTATGTATGGGCTTTAGCACTGGCGATAACCAATAACAGCAATGTTAAAACAATTCAAGCCAGATATTTAGGAGATTAAAATATGGGAATGGTAGACACTTTTAAAAAGATGTTTTCAAAGGCGAAAAGTTTTATGATCCCGCTTTCTATGGCTGATGTATATCCTAAAAGCAATTTCAATGATTACAACAGTTATCTATCCGCGGCCCAAACAATATCATGGGTTTATAAATGTGTATCAATCCGGGGTGAAAGCATTGCTACTGTTAAAGGATTTGTCTATGACCAGAAGGGTGAAGAAGTAAAGAGTGAAGGGCTTAACAAACTTTTCACAAAGCCTAATAAATTGATGAACTGGTTCGAGTTTAAAGAGTCCTTGAATTGGTTTTTAGATTTAACTGGTAACGCTTATATTTTAAAAGATTCAATTAACATGAAAAATCTACCAACTGAATTGTATCTTTTAAGACCAGACAGAATGGAAGTCGTGCCGTCAAGGACTGATTTTATTGCTGGTTATCAATACAATTTAGATGGAAGGAAAATATCTTTTAAGAAAGAGGATATTATCCATATTAAAT
>Ga0222640_1000061_pt1 | contig 36337 bp, 35 predicted proteins | sample AntAcemetagen187_FD_181144 | JGI IMG/M metagenome (GOLD analysis project Ga0222640, IMG submission 181144) | Saline water microbial communities from Ace Lake, Antarctica - #187 | ecosystem: Environmental > Aquatic > Non-marine Saline and Alkaline > Saline | place: Antarctica: Ace Lake... | reverse complement strand
TATTTGTGATAAGTGTGGAGTAGAAGTTACGAGAGCATCAGTTCGTAGAGAACGAATGGGACACATTGATTTAGCTGTGCCTGTTTCTCATATTTGGTTTTTACGTGGTATTCCTTCTAAAATGGGATTGATATTAGATAGTTCAATACAAAACCTTGAAAGAGTAATATATTTTGCTGGTTATGTAATTACTAAAATCAATGAAGATGAAAGAAGTAAAGTAGTCGGAGAAATTAATAGAGAATTTAAACAAAAAGATAAATCTTTAGCAGTTCCAGAAAAGGTCTCTTTAAAAGAACAACGTGATAAAGCGATTAAAGAAGTTCGTTCGTTTTATCTTTATCAAATACTCTCAGAAGTTGATTATCGTGAGTTTAGTTTAAAATATGGTCAAATATTTGAAGCTGGAACCGGAGCGGAAACATTAAGAAACATTTTTAAAAAAGTAAATTTAGAATCATTAGCTAAAGAATTAAGTGATCAAAGTAAAAAAGCTAGTTCAGCAGCTAAGTTGAAAATTTTAAAACGATTACGTTTAGTTGAAGGATTGATTCGAGCTAAAATTAGACCCGAATGGATGTTCTTAACGGTTTTGCCAGTTTTGCCTCCTGACTTACGTCCTATGGTTCAATTAGATGGTGGTCGCTATGCTACTTCTGATGTTAATGACCTATACCGTAGAGTAATTAATAGAAACAATCGTTTAAAACGTTTAATTGAATTAAATGCGCCAGAAGTAATTTGTCGTAATGAAAAAAGAATGCTTCAAGAAGCAGTTGATGCTTTAATTGATAATAGTTCAAGAAGAGGACAGGTTATGGTTGCTGCTTCAACAGGACAGAAGCGAGTCCTTAAATCAATAGCTGATATGCTTAAAGGAAAGCAAGGTCGTTTTAGACAAAACCTATTAGGTAAAAGAGTTGATTATTCAGGTCGTTCAGTAATTGTAGTTGGACCAGAATTGAAGATAAGTCAATGCGGATTGCCTAAATATATGGCATTAGAATTATTTAAGCCATTTATAATTAACAAATTAGTAGAAAACGGATTAGCTCATAACGTTAGAGGAGCTGGTCGTTTAATTGAAGAAGAGATAGATGAAGTCTGGGATATTTTAGAAGAAGTTATTAAAGGTAGATGCGTATTTTTAAATAGAGCGCCTACTTTGCATCGTCTTGGAATTCAAGCTTTTCATCCAGTCTTAGTTGAAGGAAGTGCTATCCATCTTCATCCTTTAGTTTGTCGTGCTTTTAATGCTGATTTTGATGGAGATCAAATGGCTGTTCATTTGCCTCTAAGCGATGAAGCTCAAACTGAGGCCAATGAGATAATGCTTTCATCTAATAATCTTTTAAAGCCAGCCACTGGAGAACCAGTAGCTGTTCCTACTCAAGATATGGTTTTAGGATGTTATTGGATGACAAGAATTGAAGATGGTCTATTAGGTGAAGGAAAAATTTTTGCCAATCAATCAGAAGCTCTTTTGGCTAAAACTTTTGGATATGTTCACTTAAAAGCTAAGGTTAAAATAAGAATGCCAGAATATGTTAAAGAAGGAGAAGATAATTTAATTGAAACTTCTGTTGGTCGTATTATTTTTAACGAACACATACCTAAAGAGATGGGATTTATTAATAAAACTATGAAATCAAAAGATTTGCGTAAATTGATTTCAGAAATAATTGATAAACTTGGCATTCAAGAAGCAGCTAAAATTTTAGATAAAATTAAGAGAATGGGATTTAAATATGCTACTGTTTCTGGAATTAGTTGGGGAATGGACGATATTAGTGTTCCAAAAGAAAAGAAACAATGGCTTAAAGAAGTTCATAGTGATTTAGATAAGGTTCAAAAACAATATGATGATGGTCTCTTAACTGATTCAGAAAGAAAATCAAGAGTAATTGAACTTTGGAATAATATTACTGAAAAAATTGCTAAAAAGACACCGGAGAACTTAGATCCTAAGGGTTCTGTATTTAATATTTTTGATTCTAATGCAAGAGGTTCTTTGGAACAATTAAGACAAATGAGTGGAATGAAAGGATTAGTCGTTAATCCTACTGGTGAGATTATTGAATTACCAATTATAAATTCATACAAAGAAGGACTTACTGTCTTAGAGTATTTTATTTCAACTCATGGTGGTAGAAAAGGTATGGTAGATACTGCATTAAAAACAGCTACAGCTGGTTATTTAACAAGAAGATTGGTTGATGTCTGTCAGGACGTAGTTGTTCGCGAAAGTGATTGTGGTGATAAAACTGGTGTTTATATTTATCGTGAAGACGAAGAAGATATGGGAAATTCTTTAGCTCTAAGAATTAGAGGAAGAATATCTTTAGAAAAAATTACTGGAATAGTTAAAGTTGGCGAAATGATTGATAAAGAAATTGCTAAAAAGATAGATGAGACAGGAATTGATAAAATTAAAGTTCGTTCAGTTATTAGTTGTCAATCAACTAATGGAATTTGTCAAAAATGTTATGGTTATGACTTGGGTAGAAATAAATTAATTAAAATGGGTGAAGCTATTGGAATAGTTACTGCTCAGGCAATTGGTGAACCAGGTACTCAGCTTACCCTAAGAACATTTCATACTGGAGGTGTTGCTGGTGGTGGAGATATTACTCAGGGACTACCAAGAGTAGAAGAACTTTTTGAAGCTAGACCACCTAAGGGTAAGTCTATTATTTCAGAAGTGAATGGAGTTGTTAATAACATCGTTGAACGCAATGGTAATAAAGTTATTCAGATAGAATTATCAGATGAAGTTTTAACATCTGATAAAAAATCCAAGAAAAAGAAAAAAATTATTGAATATAGTTTTCCAAGCGGAATAATTGCTGTTGTTGAAAAAGGTGATTTAATTTCCAGAGGACAACAATTGAATGAAGGACATACTGATTTGAAGGAATTATATAAAGTAGCTGGAAAAGAAACAGTTCAAAGATACATTATTAGAGAAGTACAAAAAATTTATACTTTTGCAGGAGAGAATATTAATGATAAGCATATTGAAATGATTATTAAGCAGATGTTTTCTCGATTGAAAATTATTAATCCAGGCAGTACTAATCTTTTGTCAGGAGATATAGTTGAATGGAATCGTTTTCAAAAAGAAAACAAAAAAGTAGCTAAAAACAAAGGTCAAGCATCTATTGCTGAAACATTGTTATTAGGAGTAACTAAGGTTTCTTTAACTACTGAAAGCTTTCTTTCGGCTGCTTCATTTATTGAAACAACTCGTGTTTTGATTGATGCAGCTATTGCTGGTAAAAAAGACAAGCTAAAGGGATTGAAAGAAAACGTAATTATTGGTAAACTAATACCAGCAGGTACAGGTTATAAACAATAATTATGGTTAAGAAAAAACTTCTTAAGAAAAATAAAAAGAGTAAAATAAAAACCAAAAAACTTTCTCTTCATTCTGATACTAAAAAGGGGATTTTGGTTGTAATTTCTTTTACTTTAGCGATTATTAGTTCGCTTAGTTTTTTTGATGGAGCAGGAACTTTTGGTAAGTATTTTTTTAAAGCCAGCCAATTATCTTTTGGTAAGGGCTTTTTTCTTATTCCAATTAGTTTTGTTTTAATTGGATTAGCTATTTTAATTCCAAATTTAAACTTTCATAAAAACAGAAAACCAGTTTATAGAACTATTTTTATTGGCATGTTTATATTCATTTTTAGTATATTAGGAATATTTCATGTTCTAGGAGTGGAAACAAATAGTGGTGGTTATTTAGGAATGGCAATTGGTTATCCATTAAATAATCTTTTTGGTTTTTGGGCTAGTTTAGTGGTTTTAACATCTCTTATAATAATTTCTTTTTTAATTACCTTTAATATCTCTTTGATTTCAGTTAAAAAAGAAGAAGACGAAGCTCAAGTTGTTTCACCTCCAAACGAAGTAGTGCCTAATAAAAAAGAAAAGAGAATAGGGCTTTGGAATAGAATTAAAGAAAAGACAAAAAAAACAGAAAAGCAAGATGATTATTTTCTTGGGAAGAGTTCACAAGAAGAAAAAAGTAAGCCTGTTTCTAATTTATCGGTTGACGATAAGTTACCTAAGACAACAACAGTTAGATCAAATAGTTTGAGTAATTTTAAATTGCCAAAATTAGATTTTCTAGAAAAAGATAAAGGGCAACCAACTAGCGGTGACATTAAAGCTAATCTTAATATTATAAAAAGGACATTAGAAGATTTTGGTATTGAAGTAGAAATGGCTGAAGTAAATGTAGGTCCAACTGTTACTCAATATACTCTAAGACCAGCTCAGGGGATAAAATTAGCTAAGATTACTGGTTTGCATAATGATTTAGCATTGGCTTTAGCAGCTCATCCTCTGCGTATTGAAGCACCTATCCCAGGACGCTCTTTGGTTGGGATAGAAATTCCTAATAGCTCAATGGTTTTAGTCAGATTACGTAATCTTTTAGAAAGACCAACTTATCAAGAATCACCTAGTAAATTGACCTTTGCTTTAGGTCGTGATGTAGCTGGTCATCCAGTTTTTGCTGAATTATCAAAAATGCCTCATTTATTAGTAGCTGGAGCAACTGGTACTGGAAAGACAATTGCATTAAACAATCTTATTATAAGTTTGCTTTATCGTAATTCTCCTAAGGATATGAAATTGATTTTAATTGATCCTAAGCGCGTAGAATTGACAGCATATAATTCTATCCCTCATTTATTAACTCCAGTAATCGTTCAACCAGATAAAGCAAATGGAGCTTTGCGTTGGGCAGTTAGTGAAATGGAAAGACGCTTTAAAGTTTTACAGGAAGCCAATAAGAGAGATATCGCTGGTTATAATTCTACTGCACCAGAAGGCGAAATTTTACCATATATCGTTATTGTTATTGATGAGTTAGCCGATTTAATGTCTAGTTATGGAAGAGAAGTTGAAGGAACGATTGTTAGATTAGCTCAAATGGCTAGGGCTGTTGGAATTCATTTGATCGTTTCTACACAAAGACCTTCGGTAGAAGTTATAACTGGATTAATTAAGGCAAACATTACATCAAGGATGGCCTTTCAAGTTGCTTCTCAAATTGATTCAAGAACCATTTTAGATATGGCTGGAGCAGAGAAGTTATTAGGAAATGGAGATATGCTTTTTCTAGCCGGTAATTCAGCTAAGCCACGAAGAGTCCAAGGAGCTTTTGTCTCTGAAAAAGAAGTTAAAAAAGTGACTGATTATTTAAGAGAATCAAGTCAGCCAGAATACGTAGAAGAAGTTGCCAGTAGTTCAGAACCTAAACATCAAATTAGCATTGGATCTAATTCACAAGAGAGCAATGAAGAAGATGAATTGCTAGAGGAAGCTAAGGAATTAGTTATTCAAGCAGGTAAGGCTTCTGCTTCTCTGTTACAGCGTCGTTTACGCGTTGGTTATGCAAGAGCAGCTAGGCTATTGGATGTTTTAGAAGAACAAGGTGTTGTCGGTCCAGCAGATGGAGCAAGACCACGTGATGTTTTTGTTGACGAAGGGATAAAAGAAGACTAAATTAAGATTATGACAAAACAAAAAACTGAAGGGGGAAAATCAATAAGAGAAGATAAGATAAAAATATTAGATGCTACGGTTGATGAAATCAAGGGTCGTTTTGGAGATGGAGCAATTATGAAATTAGGAGAAGCTAAACATGTTGATATAGATGCTATTTCTACTGGTTCAATTTCATTGGATTTAGCTTTGGGAGTTGGAGGAATGCCTAAGGGCAGAGTCGTTGAGGTTTACGGTCCTGAATCAGGAGGGAAAACCACATTGGCTCTTCATGTTGTTGCTGAAGCTCAGAAAAAAGGCGGATTAGCTGCCTTTATTGATGCTGAACATGCTTTAGATCCGGAATATTCAAAAAAAATAGGTGTTAATATTAATGATTTGTTAATCTCTCAACCTGACACTGGAGAACAGGCTTTAGAAATTTTAGAAAGCCTAGTTAAATCTGGAGTAGTTGATGTTGTGGTTGTTGATTCGGTCGCAGCTTTAACTCCGCGAGTTGAAATTGAAGGAGAAATGGGTCAGTCGCATATTGGCTTGCAAGCGCGTTTAATGTCACAAGCTCTTCGTAAGCTTACAGCTATTGTTGCTAAGAGTGGAACAACTGTTATTTTTATTAATCAATTAAGAATGAAGATAGGAATTATCTTTGGTAATCCTGAAGAAACACCTGGTGGAAAAGCATTAAAATTTTATTCTTCAGTCCGTTTAGAATTACGTCGTTCAGCACAAATTAAACAAGGGGATAGAATTATTGGAAACAGGGTTAAAGCTAAAGTTGTTAAGAATAAAGTGGCTCCGCCATTTCGACAAACAGAATTTGATATTTTTTATAACGAAGGAATTTCTAGATTAAGCGATATTGTAAATACAGGCGTTAAATTTGGAGTGATTAATAGAGCTGGGTCTTGGTTTAGTTATGAAGGAGAAAAGATGGGACAAGGAATAGAAGGATCTAAGATTTATTTAAAAGAGAACCCTAACATTATTAAGGATCTTATTAAGAAAATAAAAAAAGCTGCTCAAGAGCAACAATAAGAACAATCATTTCTTTCTATTTTACGTATATTTTTTTATTTTCTTGTGAATGGTAAAAGTCCGGTGATTCGGGCTTTTTTAATTGCATTAGCTAATTTTCTTTGATGCTTAGCACAGGTGCCAGTTCTACGCGGAGAAATAATTTTTGCTTGACCTGAAATAAACCGATATAATAATTCAGTATCTTGATAATCAATTTTGTCGATTTTTTGTTGACAGAAATAGCAATTTTTCATAATTAAAATGGTATGTTTTGAACATTAACACTATCTTCTTCTTCAGTTTTATTTTCTTCAACTGGTTCATCTGCTTCGATTACTGGAATTTCTTCTTGTGAAGGCATATTTGTTTCTTTGGATGGAAAATTATTTTGATTTGTTGATTCTCTTGGTTTTTCATCACTTCTTGGACCCATTTGCATATTTTCAGCAATAATTTCTGTCTTATATTTTTTTATTCCGCTTTGATCTTCCCAAGAACGTGTTTGAATTCGTCCTTCAATTAAAATCAATTGTCCCTTACTAAGGTATTGTGAACAAATATCAGCTAATTTACCAAATGCAGATGCATTATGATATTCAACTGCTTCTTGTTTGTTTCCGCTAGAGTCTTTCCAAACACGATTAGTAGCAATGCTTAAAGAAACAACGTTTTGTCCTGAAGGCATTGCTCTGGATTCTGGATCCCTAGTTAATCTTCCTGCGATAATTGCTTTATTAAAATTCATAATTTTATTTTATTTATTCGTTAAGTATCTCTTCTAGTTTTTTATCTAAATCTTCTATCTCGGCTTTATTTGCTTTTTTAACTGATTTATTTTCTGATAAGACAGAAGCTTTTTCTTCCTTTACTTCTGTTATTTCTTCTGTTTCTAATTTTTCTATTATTTCTTCTTTATGTGATGGCTCTATTTTTTCAACCATTTTATTATAATCAATTTTTTCTTTTGAATCAATCTTTATTTCATCTCTAGTAGTAATGATGTGGCGCATAAGATTATCTTCCATTTTTAACTCTTGATTAAGTACTTTGACATTCTTAGGTGGTAATGAAAAATTTAATGTTAGATAGAAAGCTTCTTCGTATTTATTAATCGGATAAGAAAGTTTTTTTAATTGAGCAGTTTGATTTTTGTCTGTTTCTTTTTCAGAAAGAGATCCTTCTTGATTAATAATAAATTGTTTCACCTTCTCAATTGTTTTTTCAAGTTTTTCTGGTCCAAGTGTTGGAGGAAAAACTAAAATTATTTGATATTTTTTAGTATTTTCAATCATGAATATAGGGTATCAAAGAAGCAGAGAGAGGTCAAGGGTTTAGATTTTGAATTCAATGACATCTCCGTCTTGAACTATATATTTTTTCCCTTCTATTCTAAGCATTCCTTTCTCTCTAGCAGATGATATGCTTCCAACTTCAATTAATTTTTGCCAATTAATTATTTCAGCTTTGATAAATTTTTCTTCAAAATCACTATGAATAGCGCTTCCGGCTTGAGGAGCAGTTGAATCTTTTTTTATTGTCCATGCTCTACTTTCTGGTCCTCCTGTTGTATAAAAAGTTATTAAATCAAGAGCTTTATAACATTCTTTAATTAGTTCATTTAGATTAGAAGTTGGTGCTCCTATCTCTTCTGCTTCTTCTTTGGATAACTCAGAAATTTCTACTTCTAATTTTAAATCTAAAGAAATGGTATTTTCTAAATTTGAATCTGGAATTGAATCATTTCCGCTAATATTTAATACATGAATCATTTTTTTAGTTGTTAAAAGTCCAAGTTCTTTAATCAATTGTTTATGACTCATTATCTCTTCTTCTTTGCTTATCAGGGTTCCTCGTTCTAATAAGTCTTTTATTTTTTTAAGTATTTCTAATTCTTTAAGTATTTTTTTGTCTCCAGAACGAGTTTGTTTAGTTGTTTTTTCTATTCTATTATTAATAGTTTCTAAGTCCTTCATAATTAGTTCAGTATTTATTATCTCAATATCTTTTTTAGGATTAATTTCATTTTCAACATGAGTAATTTTTTCATTAGTAAAATCTCTTGTTATGTGACAAATTGCATCTACTTCGCGTATATTTGCTAAAAATTGATTACCTAATCCTTCTCCTTGGTGAGCATTCTTAACTAAGCCAGCTATATCAACAAATTCAATTACTGTTGGCGTCATTTTGGGTGTTTTAATAGTATCGTTGATTATTTCTAATCTTTCATCAGGAACAGCAACAATTCCTACATTAGGATTAATAGTACAAAAAGGATAATTAGAAATATCAATCGGTTGTTTAGTGAGTGCTTTGAATAATGTTGATTTGCCTACATTAGGTAAACCAATAATACCGATAGAAAGAGACATATTATTAAAGGAAATAATTATTTAATGAAAAATTAAATTGTTGAATAAACAATTCTTTGAAAAATCTGATACTATTTTGTTCATAAAATAAAAGAGTTGCTTTTTTATAGTCATTTTCATCAATGCTTCTGTAAGATAAAGGACAATAATTGTTGGCTAATAAAATAGCATTTCCAAGTAATCTAGCCGTTCTTTTATTTCCATCCTCAAAAGGTTGAATATATGAAATCATTAGAATAGCCAATAAAGACTTTACCAAAGGATGAATTTCTTTTTTATTTATAATTAAAATCATTTTTTCTAATGCTTCTTTAATTTGAAATTCATTATCAAGTGGTCTGTATTTAGTTCCAGTAATACCGATTAGTCCTTTCCTAATATTTTTATTAATTTTCATATCTTTCACGATTAAATTATGGATATTTTCTATTTTACTTAAGGTTATTTTATTGAAATCAGATTTTTTGTTTAATATATATTCTAGAGCTTTTTTATGATTTAAAATCATTTGTGTTTCTTCTTCGGTATGTCCTTTTGCTTTTTTGTTTTCTCTAATTAAAATTTCTGTATCGATTAAAGAGTATGTGTTTCCTTCAATTTGTGATGATTTCCAACTTAGTTCGATAGTTAATCTCTCAAATTCTTTTTTTAATATAATTGGAGAAAGTCTCTTTATTCTTTTTTGATAGTCATTATTAAATTTATCTAACTTATTGATTTCTATTTTAGAGAAAAGACTGTTATCTAAATTTTTAAAAACTTCAAAATTAAATATTTCGCTTGCAAGACTTCTTTGATCTACTGGAATATTAAAATATTCTTCTATATTAAAAAAAAGAAGTAACTTATTTTTAATATTTTCTTTATATCTAGTATTCCTTCCTTTCCCTATTTGTTTAATTAAATCTTGTGATATTAAAACTTCGAGATCTCGGACAATAGTTACTCTGTCTAATTGGCCAAATTCTTTTAAAAGATATTGTTTTATCTCTTTATTACTAGCGGTTCTACTTTCTCTAATAAAATTGATTATTAAATTTTGTCTTTGTGTTATTTTCGTCATTTTTTAATAAAATTAATTGTTGCATTTATTCTATTTAATTGTAACATTTTGCAACAATTAATGCAACAATAAAAATATTATTTTTTATGGCCTCTAAAGAATTCTTCACCAGTCATAGGTTTTTTACCGGCTGGTTGAATTAACTCTAAAAAAAGAAAACCATCTTTTATTTTAACTTTTAAAATTTTTATTCGTTGATTATTAATTTCTGTCCATGTTCCTGGCCATGGATAAAATGCACGTACTTTTCTTTCAATTTTTTGAACATTTTCTTTTAAATCAATTCTACCATCATCGCGTGTAAGAATTTTAGTATAAGTAGCGTTATCTTCATCTTGAATTTTTGGTTTTATCTTATTTTTAAAATATCGTGGTAGAATTTCTATTAATAATTTAGTTATTTCTTCAGATAATCTGCTTTCTAAACTTTCGTAGGTGTCATCAGGTTTAATATCTGTTTCTTGTTGAGCAATAATTGGACCATGATCCATCTTCTCATCTATTTTCATTATTGTTATACCAGTAGTTTTTTCTCCATTTAAAATTGCAGTTTGGATTGGTGATGCTCCACGATATTTAGGCAAAAGAGAGGGATGAAGATTTAAAGATTTTTTTTTAGGAATATCAAGAATGCTTTTAGGAATCATTTGGCCATAGGAAGATACTAGAATTAAATCTGGTTTAAGTTCATGTATTTTTTTTTCAATTTCAGCTATTTTTTTAGGTTGAAGAATTAATAAATTATATTTCAGCGCTATTTCTTTAACGGGGGAAGGGATTACTTCTTGTTTTCGTCCAACTGGTTTATCTGGAGCAGTTATCACAGCTAAAATTTCATAATTATTTTCAATGAGTTCTTCTAGTGTTGTTATGGCGAATGAAGATGTGCCAATAAATATTATTTTTTGTTTTTTCATTTAATAATCACTTATTAAAACACCATTCAAATGATCCATCTCATGTTGAATAATTCTTGCTAAAAATCCTTTTGCTTCTATTCTTATTAATTCTCCATTAGCATTTAGTCCTTCAACAGTGATTTTTTTATAACGTTTAATTGAAGCAGAAAAGCCAGGTAAACTCAAGCATGCTTCTTCCATACTGTCTTTTCCAAAAGATTTCTTTTTTAATTCAGGATTAATTAATGCAAACGTTTTATTGTTAGGCACTGGCTTAATAACAACAAGTTGTACAGATTGACCAACTTGTGGAGCGGCTAATCCGACATTATTAGGATTGGATTCTAAAATCTTGCTCATATTCAAAATCAACTCTTTAATTTGAGGTGTTATTTCTTCAATCTTTTTAGCTTTTTTCCTTAAAATTAGATTGTCTTCTCCTGTTTCTATTTTCATATTTATAATTATTTAATAATACGCCATTTAATATCTTCTTCTTTACCAGCAAATTCTTTCCATTCATTATCTTCAGTAATTACAAACCACTTTTTTTTAGTTTGAGACCATATCATATGATCTCCTCTAAAAAATGGTTTTTTAACTATTTCTTTTGGTTTTAATTTATCTAATTCTAGCCATTTTTTAAATACGGTTTCAATAGAATAATCAAGGTTTCGTGATTTAGCCCATTTAGATACTTTTGTAATAGCTTTTTTCGCTTTTTGTAAAGATCCAGCTAATTCAATAAGCTGTTTTGCTGGACGGACATAACGAGAGTAAACAATCTCTTTTTTACGAGTATTCTTTTTAAGCTCTGTTAAATCTAGTCCTTTTGTTTTAAAATAGTAATTAACGATTTTCTGAATATCTGTTTCTTTTTGTTTTTTTGTTGTTTTTTTCATCATTTTTAATTATACCGCCTTAATGGTATAATTCAAGTGAATGAAGATTTTAGATATAAAAATAGATGATTTAACTATTGATAAAATTTTTGATAGAATTGATAGTTTTTTACTGAGCAAAAAACAGCATTATATTGTTACTCCTAATCCAGAATTTTTAGTTAAAGCTCAAGAAGATAGAGAATTTAAAGATATTCTCAATAAAGCTGATCTGGCTATTCCAGATGGAATCGGTTTAATTTTTGCTTCATTTTTTTTGGGTAAACCATTAAAAACACGAATAACGGGAGTTGATTTGATGGAAAAAATTTGTTGCAGAGCTGTAAAAATGAATTGGTCAGTTTTTTTAATGGGAGCTAGTCCAGGAATAGCAGAAAAAGCATCAGAAAATTTAAAAGAAAAATATTCTGGATTAAAAATTGAAGCAGGATTTGAAAATCTAAAAGGTAATTCAGAAATTCTTTTTGTAGCATTCGGAATGCCTAAGCAAGAGAAATGGATTGTAAAAAATTTATCTAAATTTCCTTCAGTTAAATTAGCAATGGGAGTGGGTGGTTCTTTTGATTTTATTTCAGGTCAGGTTAAACGAGCGCCTAAAATTTTACAGAGAATTGGATTAGAGTGGTTTTGGCGATTTATGCTTCAACCATGGAGAATGAAGAGAATTTATAATGCATTGATTAAATTCCCTTGGCTTGTAATAAAAGATATGGTATTATTAAAATAAGTAAAAAATTAAAAAAAAGAAAGGAAACATAATATATGTGGTGGATAATAATTATTTCAGTTATAATAATAGCTGGATTAGCTTTCTGGATGATGTCAAATAAGGAAGAAGAAGGATCAGATATTTCTGCTTCACCAGCTGAAGAAGAACCAGTCGTAGAAGAACCAGTTGAGGAACCAGCAGTAGAGGAGCCAGTCGAAGAAAGTTCTGAAGAAGACAAGCCAGTAATGTAACTATTTATTACTGAGTTTTATGAATAGACAGACGAATAAAAGTCTGGTAATTTATTAAATTATCAGACTTTTGTTTTTTTAATATAATTATGTTAATATTATGCCAATGAAAAAGATTTTTACTCATCCTTTTATTTTGTCTTTGTTGATAATCATTAGTCTTATTTTGTTCAATAATCAAGGATGGTTGAATCCAGTTAAAAATGTTTTTTATTCATTTATTGTTCCTGGAGAAGAATTTTCTTATCAAGTTTTTTTTAAGATTAATAAATTTTTAAGTTTTGTCAGTTCAGTTAATACATTAGAACAAGAAAATATTAATTTAAAAGAAGAGAATAAAATTCTTTTGGGTAAGTTAGTCAAATTAGAAGAAGAAGCAAAAGAAAATGATTTTATTCGTAAACAGATTGATTTAGCTTCTTCTAAATTACCATTACAAAATTTAATTTTAGCGAATATAGTTGGTCAAGATTCTTCTAATTTAAGAAGATATTTTTTGATTAATAAAGGACTTAGAGATGGCATTGAAAAAGGAGATGTAGTAATCATTTCTAAAAATATTTTAGTTGGTCAGATTACTGAGGTTTTTGAATCTTTTTCTAAAATTCAGTCGATTATTGATTCTAATAGTCGTGTTAATGCTTTGATTCAGGAATCAAATATAAATGGAATGATTAAAGGAGAACAGGAAAATCGTTTAATAATTGATTTATTGCCTCAAGGTGAGATTATAGAAAATGGACAATTAGTAGTTACTTCTGGATTGGCTGGCTTTTTTCCACGAGGATTACTAATTGGTAAGATTGATAAGATTATTTCTTCTGATGTTCAAATTTCACAGATAGCTAAAATTAAACCAGCAGTAGATTTTGATAAATTAGAAAGGGTTTTTATCATAACAGAATGATAAACATTAAAAGCAAGCATTTTAATTTTTTTCGCATAAAAATTGAAAATAAAACATGAAATCTATTTTAATTCTTTTTGCTTTATTATTCTCGGTAATTCTTCAAACTACATTAATTCCTTTTGTGGCTGTTTTCGGAGTTGTTCCTAACTTAGTCTTAGTTTTGATTTTAATTTTAATTATTTGGAAAAGATTTGAAAATATTTGGTGGATGGTTCTTTTATCTGTTTTATCTTTAGATTTATTATCTGGCTTGCCGTTTGGATTGATAAGTTTGAGTTTAATTATTACAGCTTATTTAATCGATCAATTTAATCGGAATACTTTTTCTGAAATTAAATTTTGGATTATTATTAGTTTAATAGTTTCAGGAAGCCTTATTTATTTCATATCTTTATTTATTTTAAGTAATATTTTTGAGATTGGTTTTGTCTTTAGTTTAAAATATCTATTAATAGAAATTATATATAACCTAATAATCAGTTCTATTTTTTATGTTGGGGCTAAAAAAATATTTTGTTAAACATAGGGGAAGGGAGGACATTGAAGCAGAGGAGATTTTTTTGGATGCAGAAGCGATTCGTTCAATAGAAGAAAAGGGGAAACTAGAACAACCAATTAAAAATTGTAACTTTATTTTCTTTTTTATTCTAATCGTTTTTTCTCTGTCTTTTTTGTTTTTACGGACTGGTTATCTTCAAATTATTAAAGGGTCGTATTATAGCGATTTAGCTCAAGGAAACAGATTGAGGATTTATCCAATTAGTGCTCCGCGTGGAATAATTTATGATAAAGAAGCTAAACCATTGGTATATAATATTCCTAGTTTTGATTTAATTGTTAGTTTAAATGATTTTTTTGATAATTCAGATAAAGTACAAAAAGAAATATTAATAAAAATATCTGATATAACTGAAAGAAATCAAGAAGAATTAACAAAAAAGATAGAAGACGCACACGGACAGGTTAGTCAGATTGCTTTACTAAAAGGGATTGAACGTTCTCATGCTTTAGTTTTAGAAACAATTGTTAATGATTGGCTTGGTTTAAGATTAGAAAAAAATGCTCAGCGTCAATATGTAGATGGTTCATATTTCTCTCATATAATTGGATACACAGGACAAGTTAGTCAATCAGATTTAGATAAAAACTCTAATTATTGGTTAAACGATCAGATTGGCAAAGATGGATTAGAATATTTTTATGAAGATTTATTAAGAGGAGAATCTGGACAAGAGCAGATAGAGGTTGATTCTTTAGGTAAAATTCAAAATATGCTTGCTGATAAACCTCCTATTCCTGGAATGGGATTAGTTCTTCATATTAATAAAGACTTGCAAATAAATCTTTTTAAATCTTTAGAAAAAACAAAAAATAAAGCAGTTGCATTGGCAATTGATCCACGTAATGGAGGTATTTTAGCATTGGTTAGTATACCAAGTTTTGATAATAATCTTTTTGCTCAAGGAATTTCTAAGAAAGAATTAACTGATTTGGAAAAAGATCCAAATGAACCATTTTTGAATAGAGCATTATTAGGTCAATATCCACCAGGTTCAGTAATCAAACCCTTAATTGCAGCAGCAGCATTAGAAGAAAAAATAATTAGTCCCTATCAATCAATTAATTGTACAGGAGCAATTACAATTTTTAATGAGTATAACCCTGAAATTGTTTATCGTTTTCCTGATTGGAAAACACATGGTTTAACTAATATAATTAAAGCCATTGCTCAATCTTGTAATGTTTTCTTTTATACGGTTGGTGGTGGATATAATGATATAGAGGGATTGGGGGTTGATAGAATTAAAAAATATTTAGAATATTTTGGATTAGGAGAAGAAACAGGAATTGATTTGCCCAATGAAGAAAAAGGATTAATTCCTGATGAAGAATGGAAAAAGATGGCTAAACAAGGTGAAGAATGGTATTTGGGAGATACTTATCATTTATCAATTGGACAAGGAGATATTTTAGTCACTCCATTACAAATGGCCATGGCTTTATCTAGTATTGCTAATGGTGGTATATTATATCAACCGCAAATAACAGATAAAATCATTGACTTAGATGGTAATTTAGTTAAGAATATATCAACAAAGATAATTAAAAAAGATTTTATTAATCTTGATAATATTAAGGTAGTTCAAGAAGGAATGCGTCAGGCAGTAATCGATGGTTCAGCAGTCTCTTTATCTAGTCTATCAATTGATGTAGCTGGAAAAACAGGAACAGCTCAATTCGGAAACAAAGGAGAAACGCATGCTTGGTTTATTGGATATGCTCCATATGAAAATCCAGAGATTGTTATTGCTGTTTTAGTAGAGGCAGGCGGGGAAGGACATAAATCGGCCGTACCAGTAGCTAAAGAAATTTTAAAATGGTACTTTAGTAAATAAATAATATTGATTTTTAATTTTTAATTCTTAATTTTATAGATAATTCTTTAATAATTTAATTTTTAAACATTAAAAAATTTATTCAAATGAAATATATTTCATCAGAGGGATTAGAAAAGTTAAAAAAAGAATTGAAAGAGAGGCAAACAGTTTCTCGTCAAGAAATTGCTCAAAGATTAGATGAAGCTAAATTATTGGGTGATTTAAGCGAGAATGCTGAATATTCAGCAGCTAAAGAAGCTCAGTCTTTTAATGAAGGAAAAATATTAGAGTTAGATAAAAATATTAAAGAATCAATAGTTCTTAAGCCAGCTAGAAAAGGACAGAAAAAAGTTAAAATAGGAGCAGTGATTGAAGTTAAATTAATGGATGGTAATTCTAATAATCAAACTTTTATGATTGTTGGTTCTCAAGAGGCTGATCCTGGCAATGGGAAGATTTCAAATGAATCACCTTTAGGCAAGGCCTTTTTAGATAAAGAAATTAATGATATAATAGAAATAGAAACGCCAAAAGGCAAAGTTAATTATAAGATAATGGTAATTAAGTAATTTATAATTAGTATTTTAATTTATGCCTAGTTTTGAAGAAATAAAGAAAAATAGAATAGATAAACTAGAAAGGATTAAAAAAGTAAATGTTGATCCTTATCCAGCTAAAGTTAAAAGAACTCATACATGCAATGAAGCAATTGAGCAATTTGAAGATGGGAAAGAAATGATTTTAGTTGGAAGAATAATGACTATTCGTGGTCATGGAGGATCTACCTTTATTGATATTGAAGATGGCTTTGATAAAATACAATCTTATTTTAAAAAAGATGAATTAGGCGAAGAAAAATATAAGTTTTTTCAAGATAATTTTGACATTGGAGATTTTATCGAAATTAAAGGTTCTCTTTTTTTAACAAGAAAAGAAGAAAAAACTCTTTTAGTTAAAGATTTTAATATTCTAACTAAAAGCTTAGCGCCATTACCAGAAAAATGGCATGGGCTAAAAGACGTAGAAGAGAGATTCCGTAAAAGATATTTGGATTTGATAATGAATAAAGAAACGAGAGAGATTTTTAGTAAGAGGAGTAAGATTATTAAAGATATAAGAAACTTTTTAGATGAGAATAAATTTGTTGAAGTAGAAACGCCAATTCTACAATCACTTTATGGAGGGGCGAGTGCTAAGCCATTTAAAACTCATCTTAACACATTAGACATTGATCTATATCTAAGAATTGCTCTTGAACTATATTTAAAACGATTATTAGTTGGAGGCATGGAAAGAGTTTATGAAATTGGTAGATGCTTTAGAAACGAAGGAATGGATAGAGAACATAATCCTGATTTTACAATGTTAGAATGCTATGTAGCTTATTGGGATTGGGAAGATTTAATGAGTTTTATGGAAAAAATGATGCATCATATTGATTCTAAAATTTTTCCTGAAAAATGGGATAGAGTTAAATATGATGATGTTGTTAAGAATGGAGATGAAAAAGAAAGTTTTTCTAAAATTGAAAAACCAACCTTTGTATTATATATTCCAGATATTCCTCTTTGTAAAAAAGGGCAAGCTCTTCAAGGAGTTGTTCAAGGAGTTGAATTAATTAAGGCCTTTACAGAGCAAAATGATCCATTAGAACAGAGGATCGCATTTGAGAATCAAGAAAAATTACATAAAAAAGGAGACGAAGAAGCTCAAAGGTTAGATGAAGATTTTTTAGAGGCATTAGAGTATGGTATGCCTCCGGCAGCTGGTTTTGGTTTAGGAATAGACAGATTATTAATGCTTTTAACAGATGCAAAAAGCTTAAGAGAAAGCATTCTATTTCCTTTAATGAAGCCAAAAGAATAAATCTATGTTAGATATAAAATACATAAGAGAAAATTCTGATAAAATTAAAGATGGTTGTCGTAAAAAAAATGTTAATTGTGATATTGACCTGCTTTTGAAATTGGACAAAGAACATAGAAAACTACTTCAAGAAATTGAAGGACTAAAAGCTGAACAAAATAAATTAGGAAAAGAACAGCAAGAAGAAGCTAGGGCATTAAAGAATAAAATAAAAGAAATTGAACCAGAATTAAAAAAACTTTGGGTAGAATATAATTCTTTAATGAAGCAAGTTCCTAATATGCCATTAGAAGACGTTCCAGTCGGTAAAAATGAAAGTGATAATAAAATCTTGCGCAAAGAAGGCAAAAAGCCTGAATTTTCTTTTGGACCTAAGGATTATTTAGATATTGCTGAGAATTTAGATATTATTGATATTAAAAGAGCATCTAAAGCATCGGGTACTCGTTTTGGATACATCAAAGGTGGAGCTGCTTTATTAGAATTTGCTTTAATCCAATTTGCTTCTAATGTTTTATCAAAAGAAGGTTTTATTCCAATTATTCCACCAGTTATGTTAACTAAAAATGCTATGTCTGCCATGGGATTTCTTGATAAAAAATCTGATACTGAAGAAGTTTATTACTTAGAAAAAGATGACTTATATCTAATTGGAACATCAGAACAATCAATCGGAGCAATGCATATAGATGAACTTTTTCAAGAAAAAGAATTACCAAAAAGATATTTTGGATTTTCAACTTGTTTCAGAAGAGAAGCAGGAGCTTATGGTAAAGATACAAAAGGAATTTTACGAGTTCATCAATTTGATAAAATAGAGATGTTTTCTTTTTGTAAACCAGAAAATTCTTCAGAAGAACATAAGTTAATTTTAAGTATTCAGGAAAAGTTGATGAAGAAATTAAAATTATCTTATCAAGTAGTTCATTTATCGACTGGAGATATCTCTGCTTCTTCAGCTTCAACTTATGATATTGAGACATGGATGCCAGGACAAAATCAATACAGAGAAACACATTCAACTAGTAATTGCACTGATTTTCAAGCAAGGAGATTGAATACCAGATATAAGGATAAAGATGAAATTAAATTTGTTCATACTTTAAATGGAACAGCATTTGCTATTGGTAGAATGCTTGTTGCTATTATTGAAAATTGTCAACAAAAAGACGGTAGTATTAAGGTTCCTAAAGTATTAAGAGAATACATGAATGGAATTAAGAAAATTAGTTAGCCTCTGAAGATGGAAGATCATGATAAAAAATAGTTTTCAAAATAACAGAAAGAGAAGATCATCCCTCAAGATATATTTTTTTGCAGGGGTATTTTTTTGTTTATTAGCTGGATTAATTTATATTGCAATTTGGTTGCAATATTTTTGGATAAAAAATATTAATATTGAGAATGACATGATACATGTTTCTTCTTTAGAAATTGGAAAAGATGTTCAAGTTAAGATAGATGGTATGTTTTGGAAATTTATTCCAAAGAAAAGTATTTTTTTAACTTCGATTGATCAGATTAAAAATGAAATTTTAGATAAATATTCAGAAATTAAAACAATAGAGATTAAAAAGAAATTTCCTGATACCTTAAATATTAAAATAGAAAAGAGAAAAAATATTGGAGTTTGGTGTCAGATTGAACCAGACGAAACAGCAACTAGCACAGAGAGAATAATTGAAAGAAAGATTAATGAGTGTTTTTATTTCGATTCTGATGGCATTATCTTCCGTGAAGCATCATTAATTAAAGGAGGTCTGGTTTTAAATGTTTACGGAATTAAAAAACCAATTAATCTTAGAGATGAAATAATGTCTCTAGAATTAGTTGAATTTATTTTATTTACTAGACAAGAATTACCTGAAATAATTGATTTTGAAATTGTTTCTTTTGAAAATTTAATAGCAACGACAAATAAGGGTTATCAAATATATTTTAATCCTACTTATTCAGCAAGGTCTCAATTAGAGGCCCTAAGAATGGTTATAAAAAAAGAAATCAAGCAAGAGCTTGATTCTTTAGAATATATTGATTTAAAAATAGAAGGAAGAGTCTATTATAAATAACTATTTAATATTATAAACAAAAATAGAATTACCGATTACTGTAACCGGCTCGTATTGGTTTAGCCAATTATATGAGTCGGTTTTTTCTTGATATCCTTTGGTTGTGACACCTCGTCCTCCTTGTAAAAAGCTTGCTGAGATAGCTAACCAAGAGTTAGAAGGTAATTCATTGGGAAGTCGGTCTTTCCACCATGATTGATATTTATCACCAAAGCGATATCTAAGATCATCTCCTCCGAAATAGTCAATATAAATAGTTTTAATTTCATTGTCTTCAACATATTGAGCTAATCGCTTAAGGTCTTGTCCCCAGTCAAGATTAGAATCGGTTACATATTTATATCCTTGATTTGGTCCTCCAACTAATTCATTAAAATATGTTAAGAAATGAGGATATATTCCTATTACGCTAAAACCATACCAAGCAAGAAGAATAATCAATACTAGATATTTTATATACAATTTAAAATATTCTTTAAACGTCATTTTTATAGAAACAAAAACTTTTTTAGGAGTTAATCTAATTTTTTCAAGAAATGGACCTGGAGGAAGGCATAGCCATTTACTAATTTGACCGCCAATAAGAATATATATAATAGGAAATATTGGTAAAACATGTCTTACACCAATATTAAGATTACTTGTAATACTTACATACCAATAAATACCTAAGAATATGAGCAAAGATATTTCAACAAGACCTGCTTTAATTTGGCGTCTTCTTATAAAGGCAATTCCAATAGCAGCTAATATTAAAATAAGTAATGCTAATGGAACTTTTATTAAAAATACAACTGGGAAATATAAAGGCCATGCAATATTAGATATCTCACCTAAGAAATAAGTGGTATTTCCTCCTGCAGCACGTTGAATGACCATAAGTAATCCAGTAAAAAATTGTCCATAGGGACGAAGGATTGTTTTTGTATTCATCCAAAGAGTTGGATCTGCAAATAGTTTGTTCCCATAAGTTGCAAGATTATGTTCAGCATCAGATATTTGTTTTTCAAAAGGATAATTCCATGTATGAAAAAGATAAACAGGATACACTAATACCATAGCAATAACTCCAATCAATACTAATCCAAATATTAATTTCCAATTTTTATTCACGATAGCCCAAATTAATGTAATTAAAATAAAATATGGAATTAAAAGAACAAGTGAGAATTTAGTTAATAGAGCAAGGCCAAAAACAATTCCAGCAATAACTAAATTTTTTCTATCTGGTTTTTGAAGCCACTTAACTAAATAATATGTTGCAATAAAAAAAGCTGCTGCTGCTCCAACATCAGTAGTGACCAAACGTCCATGAGCAATAAAAGTAGGTGATAAGGAATAAAGAAAAAGAGCTATTAATCCAGCTTTATTTCCATAAAGTTCGCGTCCCCATTTGAAGACATAAAAACCGAGAATAAGCATTATTAATATCATTGGCAAACGGGCGAAGAAAACAATTTGATCTGCATCATTTTGATTTCTAAAAAGAAGTTCGCGTCCAAAATCCCATTGTCCGTTAATAGCATTTTGCCATGATTCTTTTTGATCGGGAAAGTTGATTGTTGTTCCAGTTATTTTTGAACCTATTAAAACAGATAATCCAGCCATGTCTTTAAGCAATGGTGGATGCTCTGGATTTAAACGCATATCTTGTTTTACAATATATGAATAACCAGACGGAGTATGAGCCAATTCATCCATTGTATTGGCATCGCCTAAAATACTAAAAAAAGCTAGTCCAAACATCAATAATAATAGAAAGCTAGCTAAAATATTTGTTATAATCTTATTCATTCTTCAATTTTAACATAATATGGGTTATAATATCAATTAAGAATATGTGGAAAAGATTTTCTATATTAATAATTTTAATTTTAGCAGGATTAACTCTCAATACTGTTGTTCATGCCTATTTACCAAAGGCAGATTTGATTAAAGGAAGTGGTCCTGAAGTTTATATTTTAGAAAATGGAACTAGGCATTGGATTCCTAGTATAGAGATATTTAATGAGTTCAATTTTAAATGGCAAAATATTAAGGTTTTTTCTGATTTAACAATAGAAAGCTATCCGCAAGATGATGATTGGAGAAAATACGATGATCATCCTGATGGTTCTTTATTAAAAGGTTCTGGCTCTGAAGTGTATTTAATTGAATTAGGCAAGAAACGTTGGATCCCAAGTCCTTCTGTTTTTATTAACAATAATTTTGGTTGGAAATATATTCTTGAAATTGATGATGATGATTTAGATGATTATGACTTAGGAGATTATGTTGTTTTTAACGAAACAAATCGTTATCCAGATACAACTATTTTAGAAGGACCTGAACAAGGAGATATATTAGAAACAGGTGAAATTGAATTTAGATATTCAGGAAGCAATCCATTGGGCCCAGTAAGTGATTTAGATTTTGAAACATATTTAAAGGGGCATGATGATGATTGGAGTTATTCAAGTTCTAATTATATAAAAGAATACGATTTATCAGATGAATCTAATAGAAGTTATTCTTTTTATGTAAGAGCTAAAAACAAAGAAGGATATTATGATCCAACTCCAGCTATTATAAGTTTTCAGCTTGGAGTTTCTTCTTATTATCAAAAGGTAAAAATAGATGATATAGAATATGATGAAGATGATTTTAAAGATGATAATATTGTTTTAAGCAATGAAAGCAATGAAATAATTGATATAACTGGATGGACAATTCAAGTAAAAGGGAATAGCTTAGACGTTGTTCAAGCTGTTAGAAGATTAAAGGCGCCTTTTACTGACGCAACCAATGTTAATATTAGATTAAATCCTGATGATGAATTAATTATTTCAGCAGGGCTTAGTCCTATTGGAGTCAATTTTTTAACTAATAAGTGTACCGGATATTTAGATCAAGATAATTTTAATCCTTCCTTGGACACAAATTGTCCATATCCAAATGAATCAGATTATAGTTATTTAAACGAATCTTGTCGTGATTTTATTGATGATTTAGATAGATGTGAATTGCCTAATTATATTAATGATTCTGCAATTAGTTTGGATAGTGAATGTACTTCATTTTTAAATGAAAATTTAAATTATAGTCATTGTTATTCAGAACATAATCAAGATCCAGATTTCTACAACGATGAATGGCGTATGTTTTTAAATAGAACTTCAAATGATGTTTTTTCTAATGTTAGCGATACAATTATTCTTTATGATCAAAATGGATTAAAAGTTGATGAATATTTTTATGATTAATATTTTTATGTTAAAATATATAATAGGAATAAATAAATAATTATGGAAGAAAAAACACAAGACAAATATCAGGAGCCAGTAGAAGGAGATCCAATTGCTGCGAAAGAACAGCCAATTGAACATTCTCAAGAAACTCCTCAAATAAATATAGAGCAAGAGCCAAAAGTTGAAACTCCTCAATCAATCAAGGAGACTGATTTATTAGAGAAAAAAATAGTCCAAGAGGTTGCGCCAGCAACGCCAGTAACACCAATGCCAGTTCAGCCAACTGAAGATTCAAAATACGAAGGACAGATTAAAGTATTACGTGAGATTGCTTTTGAAAAAGGATTAGATGCAGCCATTGAAGAAGCTAAAAAGCTTAATAATCCATATCTTTTAGATGAATTTCATGATGATTTAGTTGATAATTTTTATAAGAAATTAGTTGAAGCTGGAAAATTAGAGCAAAGATAAATATTATGACATTAAATCAAATACTCATAAGTATTGTTTTTTTGCTTATTTTAGGAATTGTTGGAATAGTCACTTTAATTATTCTTGAAAGCAAAAAGAAAAAGGGGAGGATATCTCGGGCTTTGAATATGAGCCTGTTTTTGATTACCTTACCAAAGAAAATAAGAAAAGAAGAAAGAGAAGCAGTTAAAACAGAAAAAGAAATTATTAGTGTTATGGAGCAATTTTATAGTAGCTTAAGCAACATCAAAGAAACTAAAGATACTTTTATTTATGGTCAACCTTATTTAATTTTTGAAATTGCCACACCTTATATTGGCGAAGAAATCTCTTTTTATATGTCGGTACCTCATAAATATGAAGCAGTTATTGAAAAACAAATTCATGGTTTTTATCCAGGTGCTTCATTTAAAAAAGTTGAAGATTATAATATTTTTAATCCGAAAGGAGCAGTAGCTGGTTCTTATTTAAAATTATCCAAGAATTATATTTTGCCATTTAAAACTTATCAAGAATTAGAATCTGATCCTCTCAATGAAATAGCTAATGCCTTAAGCAAATTAGAAGAGAAGGGAGAAGGTGCAGCTATTCAAATTGTTTTTCGTCCAAGTTCATTTAATTGGCAAAAAACAGGAAAAGAAGTTGCCAAAGAAATGCAAAAAGGCAAAAGTTTTTCTGAGGCAATGTCGTCTAATAAAAGAGGAATAATAAGTGGCGTAGTTAAAGAGTTAGGAGAGATAGTTAAGTCAACTAAGCAAGAAGAAAAATTAGAAGAGAATAGAGAGGTTATTACACCAGGTCAAGAAGAAATAGTTAAAGCATTAGAAGGAAAAGTTAGTAAAGCTGGTTTTGAAGTTAATATTAGATTAATAACTTCTGGTAAAAACGATAATCAAGCAGAACAATTACTAAGTCATTTAGAAAATGCTTTTGTTCAATTTAATACACAAAATTTTAATCAATTAAAATCAATACGTTTGAAAAGAAGAGCTTTGAAAAAATTAATTTATGATTTTTCTTTTAGGACTTTTAATAAAAAGAATTCAATTATTTTAAATACTGAAGAACTAACTAGTTTGTTTCATTTTCCAAGCAATGCAATTGATGCTCCTAATGTTAAATTTGCGAGATCTCAATCATCTGCTCCTCCTGTTAATATGCCAAAGCAAGGCGACCCAGAAGTTGCTCAAAATATTAAAGAACTTTCTAGATTAAAATATAGCCGTGATAAGTCAGTTGTTGATCAAGAGATTTCTGAGCGTTATAAAAAACAAATATAGTTTATTTTAAAAATAGCTTTATATTTACTCTTTTAATTATTTAAATTTTATGGTATAATATTGATATGAAAAGCTTTAAAAGGAATGAACAAAATAAATTGCCTTTATTTTTTAAGCCAATTTTATGGTCTTATAATTTTTATTCTATGGATATTCAGAAAAACAAAAAAACTATAATTATCAATGCTATTAATTATGGGGACTTAAAACATTGGCGTTGGATTATTAAAAATTACGGGAAAGAGAATATTAAGGAAACATTAATGAATGTTTATTTTACAGAAATAAGATTAAAAGTCGTCCCTTTGATTTCAATTATTTTTTCTATTGATAAATTTAATCATGCATCTAGAAGTAATTCCTGAAAAAAATAAAAATATTTTTTTAGATCTGAATAATTTTAAAGATTTCTATTTGGCTGGGGGGACTTCTTTAGCCTTACAAATAGGACATCGGATTTCAGTTGATTTTGATTTTTTTTCTAATAAAGAAATTTCTAAAAATCTTTTATCTAAAATAAAAAGAGTTTTTCAAAATAATAAAATTATTATTTCAGTAAACAATTCAGATGAACTTACTGTTTTTGTTGATGATGTTAAATTAACTTTTCTAAAATATCCTTTTTCAATATTTTTTGATTTTGTTAAATGTAAAAATATTAAATTATTAAACATTAAAGAGATAGCCGCTTCTAAGGCCTATACAATAGGAAGAAGAGGATCTTTTAAGGACTATATTGATTTATATTATATACTTTTTGAAAATTATTCTGATTTGAATGAAATTATAGAAATTTCTGAAAAGAAATATAAAGATGAATTTAATTCTCGTTTATTTTTAGAACAATTAATTTATTTTGATGATATTACAGATGAAGAAATTATTTTTTTAAAAGATAAAATCAATAAAGAATCATTAAAAGATTTTTTTGTAAAAGAAATTAAAAAAATAATTTTATAATTCATGTTTGCTTATAAAATATTTATCAAAGATTTATTTTTAGATACTGTTTGGGAAATTTTGTATTTTCCAATTTGGTGGTATAGTCGCGGTTTTAAAAAAACTGCTATTTTTTGTTGGCACAGAATTAACGATGGTTGGAAAAGTTTAGCTTTATCGATTTTTATAAAGAATTTTTTTAAGCCCATGTATGGTCAACGTGGTTGGGATGCATATATATTAAGTTTAGTAATTCATTCTTTGCAGATTTCGTGGCGTTTGTTATTAATGGCTTTTTGGACTTTATTCTGGCTTTTTATTTTAATTCTCTGGATATTTTTACCCATTTTTATTATCTGGCAATTAATATTTTAAAATATGGAAAAACCAAATATTATTTTTAATCCACATCTTAATTTATTTAGAGTTACTCAAAGAAAATTGAGAAGAATTTTTGATTTACTCTTTCGTATCTTTTTGATTATATTTGGGATTTATGGCATTTGGGCTTTAATAATTGGGCTAATAAATATTTTTTATTTATCTCTTCTATTTGATATGTTTTTACTTTATTCATTTAAAAGAAAAGAAGAAAGGCTTAATATTATTAAATCTTCTCAGCTTGATTTTGATAAAGAGATTAATGTTTCTTTATTTTTAGATAATTTATCTCAAAAGATACTAGAAAGATCATGGTTATTCGCTTATCGTAAAAAATATGGTTCCTTGCGTCCAATTCATATTTTCTCATTTTTTTTAAAAGAAAAGAATTTTAAAAAAATATTAAAGCGCTTAGATTGCGATTCTAAAAAGATAATTAATAAGACTAAAAATATTTTAAAAAACTCTTCTCTTTTTCCTGAATCCGAAAGAGGCATTGGCACTCTAAATCCTAAAATAGCTTCTGATTTTAAAGACATATTTTTATCTGCTTATCTTTTTTGTCTTGAAAGAAATAAAGATCAAATTGGCATATTAGATATTATTTGGGCAATTAGTAAACAAAAAAATTTAGTAGGAATGATCTTCGATGAATTTGGAGTTAGTCCCAAAGAGATTGAACGTGTTATAGAATGGACTCAATTAGAAGAAGAAATTAAGAAAAAAGAAAAATCTTTCTTTTTAAAAAGTCTTTTAAAGCCAAAAGGTAACCTGAATCGTACAATGACAGCTGTTTTAACTCCTTTATTAGATAAGGTAAGTCGTGATTTAACTTTTTTAGCCAAGAAAGGACAGTTTGAAATAGTCATGGGTCGTCAAAAAGAAATTGGTGAAATTTTTAATTTTTTTAATTCTGGTCAAACTGGCGTAGTATTAGTTGGTCCAAGCTCAATTGGTAAAAAAGCTATTTTAAAAAAAATAGCTCAATTAATGGCCATAGAAAATGTTCCTAAATTTTTAGAGGACAAGCGTTTAATTCAATTAGATTTAAGTAGCTTAGTTAGTTTAAGTGATGCAAAAGAAAGAGGAGAAGAATATTTAAAACAGATTATTTTTGAAGTCAGCAGAGCTGGTAATATTGTTTTAATAATTGAAAATATTGATAGCTTAGCAGGGCTTAGAAGTCAGGCTGGTGGATTAGATATGGCTGAAATTTTATCTTCAGCATTAGATCAAAAAGCTTTCTATTTTATTGGAACAACAACAGACGATGGTTTCGCTTCTAAAATTGAAGGCAAGATCTTAGGTAGAGTTTTGAGCAAGATTGAAGTTCCATTACCATCTAATGACCTATTATGGCAAATTTTAATTACTAAAATTTATGTAATTGAAAAAGAATTAAAAATTTTCTTTTCTGCTGATGCATTAGAACAGGCGATTAGTTTATCAGATAGATATGTATATGGTAAATCCTTGCCAGCTAAGGCAATGGATTTATTAATTGAAACAGGGTATAAGGTTAGAGAACAAAAAGGATCCGGTAGCCTTGTTAAAGGGAATGACATAACTGAATTAATTGCTGAAAAAACAAATATTCCCCTAGGCGAGATTGAAGAAACAGAGAAAGACAAATTGCTTCATTTAGAAGATTTAATTCATGAACATGTTGTTGATCAAGAAGAAGCAGTTGAAGCGATATCTTCAGCTATGCGTCGTAGTAGATTAGAATTACAAGGAAGAAAAAAACCAATTGCTAATTTTCTTTTTGTTGGTCCTACTGGAGTCGGCAAAACAGAAACAGCTAAAGCATTGGCAAAGGTATATTTTGGCAATGAAAAGAAAATGATTAGATTAGACATGTCAGAATATCAGGAAAAAAGGGGATTACGTAGATTAATTGGATCAAGAACTGAAGGAGGTGTTAATAAGGGATATTTGACTGAGGCCGTTAAGCGTCAGCCTTATTCAATGATTCTTTTAGATGAGATAGAAAAAGCTCATCCTGATATTTTAAATATTTTTTTACAGGTAATGGACGATGGTCGTTTGACTGATATTTCTGGAGAAACAATTAATTTTACTAATACTATTATAATTGCAACTTCAAATGCTGGAACGCATTTTATTCAAAAGAAAATTAGCGATGGTTCATCTTATGAAGAAATTGATAAAGAGTTAAAACAAGATGTTCTTTTAGAACATTTTAAACCAGAATTTTTAAATCGTTTTGATAAGATTATTCTTTTTAAGGCATTAAATATGGAAAATATGAATAAAATTGCCAGATTGTTTCTTATTGAATTTCAAAAAAAATTAGAAGAAAAAGGAATTGGTTTTGAGATAGAAGAAGAAGCAGTTGAAGAACTTGCTCAAAAAGGTTATGATCCTTTGTATGGTGCAAGGCCATTAAAAAGAGTTATTCAGGATAATATAGAAAACGAAGCAGCCAAATTATTATTAGAGAATAAGATTAAAAGAAGAGATGTATTAATTATTAAGAAAGGATTAGAGTTTAAAATTAAAAAAGCTTTAGAAATTTAAAATATGTTATCAAAAAAAACCATTAATCAATTTGGTAAATTTATAGTAATTGGACTTATGAATACGGCGATTGATTTTGCTATTCTTAATTTTTTAATGTGGTGGACGGGGATTTATAGTGGGGCTTCAATTATTTTACTTAACATGGTTTCTTTTTCCATAGCCGTATTTAATAGTTATTTTTGGAATAAATATTGGACATTTAAAGATCTTGATAAAATTGAAGCTAAGGAATTTTCACAATTTATCTTGGTTACTTTAATTGGTTTAGCTATTAATAGTAGTATTGTTTATGGAATAACTACTTTGGTTTCTCCAATGTTTGGAATTTCACCAGAACTTTGGGCTAATCTGGCTAAGGTCGCAGCTACTGGATTCTCATTGATCTGGAATTTTATAGGTTATAAATTTGTAGTTTTTAATAGATAATTATGGCTAATCTTGTTTTATATAGAAAATATAGACCAAAGACATTTGGAGAAATAGTTGGGCAGGAACATATTATTAAAACCCTGACTAATGCTTTATTATTGGATAAAATAGCTCATGCCTATTTATTCACTGGTGTTAGGGGAACGGGTAAAACAAGTGTAGCTAGAATATTAGCTAAAGCAGTTAATTGTCTTGAAAAAAAGAGTGCTGAGCCATGTAATAAGTGTCAGGCATGTGAAAGTATTAATCAAAATAAATCAATGGATTTAATTGAAATTGATGCTGCTTCTAATCGTGGAATTGATGAAATTAGAGAATTACGTGATGGTATTAAATTCAGTCCAAGCAATCTTAAATACAAAGTCTTTATTATAGATGAGATTCACATGCTCACAAGAGAAGCATTTAATGCTTTGCTTAAAACATTAGAAGAACCTCCAGCTCATGCAATCTTTATACTAGCTACTACAGAAATTCATAAAGTTCCACAAACTATTATATCTCGTTGCCAGAAATTTGATTTTCATAAATTAACTTTAGATGAAATCGTTGAACGTTTAAATTGGATATCAAATCAAGAAAAAGTGAAAATAGAAAAATCAGCATTAGAATTGATTGCTATTAATGCTGATGGTTCAGTTCGTGATGGAGAAAGTTTGCTTGGTCAAATTATGTCCATGGAAGATAAAAATATTACGCTAGAAGAAGTTCAAACAATTTTAGGTGTAGTAGACATTAAAGCTGTTTCTGATTTAGTTCAATTCATATCTGAAAAAAATAGTGGTAAAGCTATCTCTCATATTAATGAGATATCAAATCATGGCTATGATTTAATTCAATTTACTAAATCTTTGATTGGATATTTAAGAAAAATGATGATCCTTAAAGTTGATGTTAATCTTTCTAAGTTAGTAACAGCAGAATTGACTAAAGAGCAAATAGCTGGTATTATTCAGCAGAGTGAAAAACTTACTTCATCTGATTTAATTAAATTTATCTATCTTTTTATTCAAGCAGGAAATGAAATTAAATTAGCTGATTTTCCACAACTTCCATTAGAATTAGCTATTGTAGAGTGTTGTGAATAATTGGGGAGTAGCCAAGTGGTAAGGCAGCGGCCTTTGGCGCCGTGATCGTAGGTTCGAATCCTTCCTCCCCAGCTATGATTTTTATCCAAATTTTAATTTGGGTATAAAAACCATATCCCGAGGCTTTAACTGAGGGATAAAAACCATATCCCGAGGCTTTAACTGAGGGATAAAAACCATATCCCGAGGCTTTAACTGAGGGATAAAACCATATCCCGAGGCTTTAACTGAGGGATAAAAACCATATCCCGAGGCTTTAACTGAGGGATAAAAACCATATCCCGAGGCTTTAGCCGAGGGACAAGCAATCTGTTGCTTATGATATATACTGCATATATTCTCAAATGTAATGACGATTCATTTTATACAGGATGTACAAATAATCTTGATAAAAGGATAAAACAACACAATGAATCAAAATCTGGAGCGCATTATACTAAATTACGAAGACCAGTTGTTCTACTATATTCAGAAGAATTTAATACTTTAAAAGAAGCTAGACAGCGAGAAGCAGAAATTAAAGGGTGGAGTAGAAAAAAGAAAATAGTTTTGATTAATAAAAGTTTATACTGAGTTTGTCCCATACAGCCAGCTAAAATCAGCAGCGGTTCGAGGGACCTCAGTGTGTAAAAACTAGTGAAATTAAAAAGGAAGAGCAATTGTGACTCTTCCTTTTTTGTTTGATGTTTTTGAAAATTTAGATATCGAATTCCTCAATTTCCAATTGTCTTTTCATATAAAGCATCGGGTTTTTCTGGGCCAGAATGTTTTGGGCGGCCAACATGGCATTTTCTTCCGGCCAGACAGTCATTAATGGAGCGTTAGAAGGCATTCGGATACTGCTCCAAATGTCTTCTGGTGTTTCTTCAACTGTGGCCGGTATGGCAATTACTGGCCAGTTAGTTCTGGCTGCTAATATTGGTCCGAGTCCGTTGCTTCGTCCAACCTTGGCAACGATAACTCCTCCATCGGGATATTCTCCGATGATTTGGTTCAGGCGCGCAATGGACATTCTCGGAGACTTATGTCCGGAAAGGATAACCTCATCCGTGTCAATATAGGGGATTTGAAGATCAGGCGAGGGATCGTTTTTCGATCCTTTCCAGAAAATCAGTACCTGCTTGGGGATTCTGATTTGACTGACCAGCGAAGAAACAATTCCATATTTTTTTTCCACTTCGGAAAGTTCTTCTCCCTGGCGGAATGATTCCTTGCTGAGCTCTTGCCAGTCAGCATCACGGAGTCGCCAGCTATCGTTATCAATAACATCAGATACTACGAGTTCATTATTGCTGGTAATCCCAAATTCGATTTTCATGTCGATAAGCCGAAGTCCCATAGTATTCCATGCGCCTTCCAGAATTAGGAAAACCTTTCGAAGAATTTTTTCCATGTCTTTAATTTTTGCTTCGAAGTCGTTTCCTAGAACTCTTTTTGCTGAAATGGTTTTTTCCAGACTTACATCAGGATCCCAGGATGGTTTTTTTGGATGAGAAAGATGCCATCCTTTTTCATGGGGATTGGAAATAAATGGATCTTCTTCTCCATTTTTTGGATCAAGACCCTCTAATATCGTCCCATGTTCTGGAATTATCAGTTTGCCATTGGTTGTTTTGAGAAAGAATTCAATGACTAGTTGATGGAAACGATGGGGCATTTTATTCTTGCCCGTAGACAATTCCGGGTGTCTTTTGAGATAGCTTCCCACGGCAAACCGTCGGGCTACAACTTCCAGGGGAATCATGGTACATTTTTCAGCCAGGAATTCGGTCGGGGAGATCTGATCTATGTAAGCCATTGGAATATTGGCTTTTTGCATGAGCTCAAATACTCTACAGGTAGTATTTGTTGAATGAATGGCCTTGGTTTCAAATTCTTTTGTAAAATCAGGATTGTCAAAGGCAGTTATCGCTTTTTGGTTTTCAACAATTACAACTCCATCTGTGCCTATTAAATCCCAGATTTTCTTCGTTTTCCCTTCATTGCAGAGTGATCCTTTTTTATATTCCATTATGATCTCCTTTTCTATCAAAGTTTGAGTTAATAGCTTATCCAGTGTCTGGCAGAGGATACTATCTCTCTTGCTTTTTCCTCGGCTTTGCCAGTGTAATTTTCCGGTCGATACAAAAGTTGGCGAACTTCTTCCGGAATTCTTTCTATAATTTTTTTGCCTTCAGACAGACTTTTTAAAATCTCAATCAGAGGCAAGCCGGTTCTTTTTGCTTCCGGAACCAATCTTCGGTTAACCAACTCATGTGCATCTCCTTCATATCCGGCCATTTGAACGGCAATGTACAATGGTTCGGAAAGAATGAGATTGGAGCTCATCTCGAAATTTCTTCGGCAAGCTTCCGGGTCAACCAAAATTCTTGAAAGAAATGGAATTCCTTCTTTGTTCTTTCTGGTCAGTGTATTGATCTGCTGTTGAAGATTAACCAATATAATTGGGTAGTCTCTGGCAACGCAGCTTCCGACAAGGTCGCGTTGGTGTTCACTAATGAGCGTATCAAGAACTTTGCCAAATTCATTTTTTGTTTTCAGCCACATTCCTTCAATGTTTTCAAAGCTAATCGGATTCCTCTTATGGGCCATGGTTGACGAACCAACTTGGTCTTTTTCAAAGGATTCCATTACTTCGGCGATTTCGGTTCGCATCAAATGACGGCAATCTCTTCCTAATTGGGCTAAAGAAGCCGATGCCATGACGCATGAGAAAAGAAAATAGGCGAGTGGCTCGGGAGAAAGAATTTGTGTACTGATCTTTGCCGGAGACAAACCCATTTTTTCCAGAACTCGTTCTTCAAAGGTTTTGCTTCCACATCGCTGTTCCAGTTGTAATCCAACTTGAGCGTTGTAAGCGCCGACAGCACCTGAGATCTTTCCAACCAGTCCTTCTGAATAGATCTCTATCTGTTTACAATTGTAAAGGATCCGATGAAGAATAGTTGCTAGCCAGAATCCGACAGTTATGGGTAGGGCATGCTGGCCGTGCGTTCGGCCGATTTGTAGCTGTCTGGCGAATCTTTCGACCAAATCAGCCAATAAGCTTACACTTTCCTTTAACGTTGGTTTCAGGGATTTCTGGTAAGCCGATTGGAATTGGATGATTCTTCCGGTATCCAACGGGTCATAGCTGGTCAGAGGAATATGTACCCATCGGGCTAAATCATGGTTTATAATCTCCTGCGCTTTTCTGACCCAGGCCCTGACATCATGGTGGGTGATTTCTCTTTCGATTTTATCAACTTGACTCGTCGGAATTGCCAGTAGTTTTTCTTTCAGTTCCGGGCTCAGGATCATTATCTCTTCCGACGGAATTACTCCGATTTCGCCGAGAGTTTCTAACGTGGCGATTTCCACCTGAGCCAGACCGAAATAAAGATTGTCGTAACCGAAAAAATCCTTCATCTCTTTGGGTTGATATCTCGGATTGCCTGGTAAAATTAAATTTCTTTCGTTCATGTCTAGTGCCTCCTTTTTAGGGTTTTCTGGAATTTGTTTTATATCTAATTATATATTATTCAATTTTAAAAGGGCTTTTAGCCCTCCTTTATATTCATGATGCTTGATATAGTTGTAAAAGTCAATTATAATGATAAAATAAAGATTAATTGTAGTTCTGGGCCCATGTGCCAGCCAGTTATTGCACCGGTTTAATAAATCACGGTGCTTAATATTATTTTAAATTTATGAAAAAATATATTGTGTTTGATTTTGATGGAACCATGGCGGATACATATAATAATGTTTTAGATATTGCTAATGATTTAAAAAAAGATGGATATAAAGAAATTAATTTTAAAGATATTAGAGAACATGGATTTAGATATTTAATTCAAAAATCAGGAATTCCTCTTCGGAAAATTCCAAAATTTGTTTATCAAATAAAATCTAAATTAAAAAAGGAAAATAACATTAAATTATTCCCAGGAATTTTAGATGTTTTTAAAGAATTAAATAAAAGTTATAACCTAGGAATTGTTTCAAGTAATTCAGAGGAAAACGTTAAAATTGTTTTAAAAAGATACAAGATAGAAAATTTGTTTAATTTTATATATTCCGATAGCTTTTTGTTTGGTAAACACTTAGTTCTAAAAAGAATGTGTAAAAAATATAAAATTAATCCTGATGATATAATTTATGTCGGAGACGAAGATAGGGATATTATCGCATCTAAAAAAGCTAAAATTAAAATTATGGCTGTAACATGGGGTTTTAATTCAGAAAAATTGTTAAAAAAGAATAAGCCAGATTATTTAGTTAACTCCCCAAAAGAGATTCTTGAAAAGATTTGATTATTAGTTTTATTATATTAATAATCTTATTTGATTGAAGCAATCATTGTTATATGGTTGTTTTTTTATGGTATAATTTATAGGTAGAAAAGAGAAGTTTTAAAATAATATGAGAAATATTAGAAAAAAAATTATACTTCTTTTTGTTTTTATTCTGTTTATTGTTTTTTTCTTTGGTTTATTTTTATATTCACAAGATATTTTGTTTGATTTAATATTGATTTTTGAAAAATTCATTGAACAACATCCAATATTTGCTCTTATTGTGTTTGTTTCTATCTCAGCGATATCAATGCTTTTGGGGATGATTAGTAGTATCCCTATTGTGCCTTTGGCAGTAACGACATGGGGGACAACGATAACAATGTTATTGCTTTTATTCGGTTGGTTAGCAGGTGGTTCTTTGTCATATTTGATTGGTCGTTATGCGGGGTATCCATTTGTTGGTATGATCGTAGGACGACAAAAAATAGAAAAATGGATATTAAAATTAGAATCGCGAATGACATTTCTATTGCTTTTACTTTTTCGTCTTGCTACGCCATCAGAAACTGGTTATTTATTTGGAATATTTCGCTATAATTTTTGGAAATATCTTTTGATTACGTTTTTATCTGAACTGCCTATAACATTTTTAATTGTTTATACAAGCGATGCTTTTGTTCAAAACAATTGGCGATTGTTTACTATTTTATTTTCATCCGGAATTATTCTTATTTTATTAGTTTATTATATATTCACTCGTCGTTTTAATACTTAATCAGTATGTTTTTTTAAAACATAGGAGGGAAAAATGGCTAAGAGAAAGAAGATGAGCACATTGGAGTTTTTCGACTATATTGGTATTAATCCAAAAATAGTTGAAGATATCTTACAAGAAAAAGGAAAACATTATCGAACCTGGTGCAAAGAAGAATCTAATGGTAAGAAAAGAACGATAGAAGCGCCTATTGGTGAATTGAAAAAAATTCAAAAATTACTTCTTGAAAAGATTGAATTTATTCCTAGTTAATATGCTCATGGCGGAGTGAAAGGTAGATCTACAAAAAGCAATGCATTAGTACATCGAGGTAGTAAGTTTCTCGTCAGAATTGACATTAAAGATGCTTATCCCTCATTGACTAAGGCGATGCTAAAAGAGCATTTTCGAAAAATGAATGCTAGCGTTGGTTTAGCTAACATTTTAACGGAATTAGTTACTTTTCGTGGTCATTTACCTCAAGGCGCTCCAACATCTATGGCTATATTTAATCATTTTTTGTCTCTTGCAGAATTAGATGACTTATTCAGTCAAGTAATAGTAGAAGGAAAGCATCTAAAATACTCGCGATATGTCGATGATTTAATTTTTACTTCTTCACGTAAAATACCTTTTCAAATAGAAGCTATTGTAACTAAAGAACTTAAAAAAATTGGATTTGTTGTTAATTCGAAAAAAACTCTTCGCTATTCGGTTAAGAATCGTGTATTACGTATCACTGGAGTGAATCTTATTAATAGGAAACCAAAAGTACCACCAAAGAAAATCAGGAAATTTCGCGGTATGATTGGTCGGGCCATTATAGACGATTCGGTTTCTAGCGCTAAAGTTTTTGGTGCCGTTGCCTATGTAATGGGCATTGAGAAAAGGATTCCTAATCAAATTCTAACACCTTTGATTAAATACTTGGAGGTTAGACGGATTAAATGTCCGCCTAAAATAAAAAAACAAATAGAAAAACAAACGAGAT
>Ga0222640_1000057_pt1 | contig 36827 bp, 47 predicted proteins | sample AntAcemetagen187_FD_181144 | JGI IMG/M metagenome (GOLD analysis project Ga0222640, IMG submission 181144) | Saline water microbial communities from Ace Lake, Antarctica - #187 | ecosystem: Environmental > Aquatic > Non-marine Saline and Alkaline > Saline | place: Antarctica: Ace Lake... | reverse complement strand
GAAACTAAAGGTGAACTTAACGATGTTCTTGAGAAATTAGATAAAGCTTCTGCTAAGTTAAATGATGCATATACTTTATTAGAAGAGAAGGATAAGATTATTGGTACTTACCAAGATAATATTAAAGCTCTTGAAAAGAATGTAGCTAACTTTGAAGAAGTTGAAAACAAAAAACTAATGGCTAAGCGAGCAGCTTGGTTTAGTGAGATACTTAATAATTATTGTAATTTCCATAGTATATCAAAAACAGATATGTCTGCGACAAAAGAAAGGCTTGAGACTATGAGTGATGCAGCATTGAATATGTTAAACGGCGATATTAAACGAGCACATTTTAATAATCCTAAAACAGAAGACATTGTTACTAAGAATAGCGCACAGTTGAATGAGCCAGTTTCTCAACAGCAAGAAGTAACATACGAGCAAAAGATGGAAAATCTATGGGACCAATTACAGTAAGTAATAAAGAAACAATTAATGAGGTAAAAAAATGAAACAAATAGGAAGATTTACAGAATTAGCAAACAATCCAACTATGCGTGCAACTGTTGACCCCAATGGTAGTACTGTAGATAAGATTTTTGCAGAAGCAATTATGGCTTCAATGCCTACTCTAGTTACTGAAAAGTATGGATTAGCAATGATTAAAGACGCACCAGAACAAAAGGATACAATCTCTTTTCCAATCTATAAGAATTTTGATTTGACTTGGAATAACATTTCTGGAACTGGTAGTGACACTGGTAGTGCAATTACATTGACTGCTGGCGGAAGCGCAACGTACAAAGAAATTACACCTGTATTATACAGTGCTGGTATCTTTGTTAGTGATGTTGTTGACTTAACTGTTAACAAAGCAGACTTTGACCAATATGCTCAAATGGCTGGTGTTCAAGTACAAAAGAAAATTGATACAACTGTTATCAGTGCTCTTGATGGTATGGACACAGACGCAAACTCTAATAGGTATGCAGCTGGTGGCTTTACAGTAAACGGTTCAATTGCAAGTGCATCAACTTTAACGCCTTCAGATTTGTCTGAAGCAAAAAGACTATTAGCAACTGGAAGTGATATTTATGTACCAGACGTAGCTCTTATGCACCCTAACCAATATACTCAATTATCATTACACCAAGACTTTTCATTGACTTCATCTACTGGAACTGCTAGAAAAGCAACTTTCACTAATGGCGAAATCACTGGTTATGATGGAATGGCAATTGTAGTTACTGAATTAGTTGACAGTCACACTACTGGTGGCGGAAGTAATTTAGAATGGGTAGTTGTTGGACATCCAGTAATGGTATTCAAGAAAGGAATGTCTGTAGCTTTAGGAACTAAAAAAGCAGGATTCAAAGTAGCAACTGTAGATGATAGAATTAGACACGGTAAGTTTAAAGTATTCGATGTTATGTTAGCATCAAGTGTATTACTACCAGAGTCAATTGTATTACTACGTTGTGCAGATTAGGATTAACATCCTAATTATTTTTTTATTTTTTTTATATTAACAAACAAACAAATGAGGTAAATTAAAATGGCATTTAAAGTAAAAGAACTTGTAATCACAAACAATGCTGCTACAGCTAGTCCAATTGTATTATCCAATGTGGGTGGTGCATTGTCTCTTAATAGTAGTTTTATTGTGAACGGGTCGTTTACATTTGGAGATGCTGCTACAGACGTATTAACTATTAATGGTTATGTATTAGCTGGAGCATCAACTGCAGATTATATGATTAACTTAGTGGCTTCTACGCCAGCAATAGCAGATATTATTTTAAGTAATTCTGCAACAATTGCTAACGGGGCAGCAGGACAATTAAAAATTACAGAAACAGCTATTGATTTAGTTGGTGCAATTAAGTTAGATGGAACTGTAACTTTTGATGACGATGGAACTATTGCAGATGCAACAAATGTTATGACCTTAACTCAGGATACCATTACTTTAGCTGGAGTAACTAAGATTAACTTAGATGGTCCAACTACAATAAGTGGATTAGTTGTATTAGATGCAGCAAATACTGGTAGTTCATTAGAAATATCAGGAACAGCAACAGTAGCAGGTTTAAATATTAGTGGTGACAATACAATTGGTATTAACATTGCAGCACAAACAACTAATGCAATACATATTAGTGGAGCACAAACAGCAAACGCTATTCAGATTGGAAGTACTTGGGGACAATCAGCAGGATTTGATACAGCGGCACTTAATATCGGTGGAGCATCAACAATCGCATTTGGAAGTACAACAGCTAATCTTGTATTAGCAAGATACGATATAAGCGCTCAAATTGGAACCGCCGAAGACTACTTCATTGGTGAGTATAAAACATACGCAACTAGTGGAGCAGGGGCAGGAACAGTATTACAGCACGGAATCTGGATGGGTGACTATTGCGGTTTAACAATTGCACATGATACAACTGATGCTTATGCAACTAGAGGTAGAACAGGAATCACTGGAACTATTGAAGGTAACCAATTTATTGGTGTAATGGGTCAGATAGATATTACTGGTGCAGCTACTTTAGAAGCAACTGGTGGTACTTATGGTGTATATGGGAGTATTACATCAAGTGGTAGTGGAACTTGTAACAGAAATGTAGTAGCAGGATACTTTACTATGCGAACAAATACTATTGACTTAGCAGGAATGCAGTCAGCAGTAGTAGCAGATTTAGGTGGTTCTGGATATGCAGACTATGGATTTTTAGCACAAGTTGGAAACAACCAAGTTGGAGAAGCAGCAATGGGAATTAGAGTATCAGACAGTGCAGTGTTACCAAGTGGTATTAAGTTCAGTGTAGATACAGCAGGTAGTATAACTCACGCATTTGAATTCGAAGCAGCTAATACAGCAGCTACAGCAGAAACAAATTCAACATTTGCAGGAGATGGTATAAAGATTGCTGTTGATTATAATGGCACAACCTACTACTTAAGAGCTTGTAGTGCATTCAGTTAGACTTGAATGTATTTTTTATTTTTTTATTTTTTTGAAAAAGTTTAAATAGTAAAACAATAACATAAAAAGAAATACCTATGGAGGGGATTAAATATGAAATTAAATTTGATTGAAAGATTACAACTATTACAAATATTACCTAAGGAAGGCACATTTGTTACATTGAAGATAGTGAAAACATTATTAGGAAATGTTTCTGTTGGAGAGAAAGAGTTCAAAGAGTTTGATATTAAACAAACAGGTGAACAATTAACTTGGAACGAGAAAGGTAATGAAGAACGAGAAATAGAAATTGGTGAGAAAGCAATGGATATTGTTGCAGATACTTTAAAGAAAGTAGATAAAGAAGGAAAACTTAATAATAATATGTTATCACTATATGAAAAATTTGTGAGGGAATAAAATGATTACGATTAAAGGCCCAATTAGGCTTGGTGGAAAAATGTCTAAGGAAGATACTAAATCTTTTTTAGACAAGGTTGAAAAGGAAAACGGAAAGTTGGGTGGATTACTTGGAATGCTTAGGGGAAATGAATCTCCTGATTTAAAATCAAAAGTAGTTTCAAAGATTAACATAACGTATAGTAGTGAACAACTATTCGATATGACTAAACAAGAACAGATTGTTTTACTTAATTCGCTTGGTGTTGAAAAGATTCCAAGATATGAGAAAGGCAGAGTAGAAGCAATCTTAAAATTACAATGAGGAGATAAATATGGGAGTTGCAAGAATAAAAAGCGATGTTGGAAGAAAGTTTGCTGCATGTGTGGTAGATAATTTTGAGACAGGGAAAAAAGAACGGTTTGAAGTATTTAGAGAATTTTGGGTATCTGTTCCAGATTATGCTGTTGAACAAATTAAGAAACAAGAAGGTAGTGACATATACTTATTTGAAGATGTTGTTCCTAATCTAAGGGATGAAAGAGATAAAGCAACTGCACTAAGTAAACAAGTTAAACCTGAAGTTCCAGAAGAAGTTAAGAAAGCAAAGATAACTGTAAAGAAACCAGTTAAAAAAGCAAAGAAAAAATAATGGAAGATTTAACTACTGTATCAGAAGTGAAACGAGTATTACGTATGACTAATGAAATACCAGATGACGAGCTTGGTAGTTTTATTTCTGGTGCTTCTGAGGAGATATACCAAGAGTATGGTTGGCCAATAGCATCAACACAAGCAATTATAGATTCAGATAATGATACATATTATATTTTCCCAACATTACAACAGGCAACCCCGGTGTTTTCTGTATCAAGAGTATTGGTTAATGGTTCATTACTTTCATCAGGAAGTTATACTACTGTTACAGGAAGCGCAACAGTAACACTTGCAACTGGACTTGCAAGTACATACAGTAATGAATCTATTATTATGGGATACTCTCCTAATATATTTAATAGATTAGCAACGTTCATGACGTCCTTGGATGTATTACAATCAACATTTTTAATTGCAAGAGAGGGAGAAGAGTTCCCAAGAACAGCTTACCTTACTCAAAAGATTGCCGCAATTAAAACAAAATTAAATGCTGGAGTATATAACAGTTCACAGTTTGAAGGTTATAGTCATTACAAAGGCGATTATGTTTACCAAGATGATATTGGTGGAACAATTTAAATTAATCTAACGGGAGTTAGTTAAGACCCAGGAGGGCAAAGACAATGGTAGATTCAACAACATTAGTAGAAGAGATAAGATTAATTCTAGAAAGAGAGTTGCCAGACCCTTGGCAAGATGCTACTAAAAAACTACGTAACAATTATATTTATACGAATGATGTAAGGCCAACAGGAGATTTTCCTAAAGTTTTAGTTATTGCAGATGACACTATGCCAACTAAATTATCCTGGGCAGGAAGAACTACTTATAGAGAAAAGTTTGTTACCACAATTAATGTAATCTATTATAATAAACGTGGGTTTAAATACTTCTCTAATCAAATTACTTATCAAGATGGTTCAAATACCTCACAATCACTTAATCAATATATGTTAAAGAAAGTACATGATATTTTAAAAGTTAATGCGGATAAGATATCTGCAGCTAAGTTAAGATTTGGTACTATTTCTTCAACGGCAATGGATGGTGATACATATTATGGGTTTATTCCTATTAGTTTAACATACAATGAGTGAGGTAAACAAAATGGTATTAATAAAAAGTATTGCTAAAAGACCAATAAGGATTAATGGAAAATTGTTAAGTCCTGGTAAGAATTGCAAAGTAGAAGAAGGAGAATACTTAAAGAAATTTATTGTAAATAAGTTCATAGAACTAGTAAAAGAAGAAAAGAAAATTATTAAGGAAGAGATTAAACAGGAACAGGTAGAAAAGCCAAAGAAGAAAGAAGAACTCAAAATGGAGGATAATTAAAAATGTCACAAACAACAGAAGTTTGGTACCCTGAGAATGCAGACGTAAAAATTTACAGTCACGTTGAAAAAGAAATTGCAGGTAGTACTATTGATGGAATAAACGATACATTCACTATTGCGAATGTAGCAGCAGCAATTACTGGATTAGATATTAATGGTTCAGTATTAGCACAATATGTAGATGCAAATGGTTCAGCAGCACGAAGAGATGTTCAAGTATATTTTAGATTGAATGGAGCAGATACTCTTTATGATACAACTGCAACAGGTTCAATTGTATTCAATGCATCAGGTAGCTGGTTAGCATTTGAAACACCACCAACTACAGCATTAGCAGACAGTGTAGTAGCAACATATGTACATACTGTAGCAGAGAAAACAGAAGAAGTAACTACTGTTTCAGAATCTGGAGGAAACAGACCAGTAGAGTTTATCACTGTTTATGGTGGTAAGAAAATCAAAGTAACTAAAACTCAAGAACCATTTAGTGTGGATATTGAAGTTTTGAAATCTGATTTGGACTTTGCAGAGTTTGTTTTAGGATTTGTAGTTGATGAAACTATCACTGGAAGTGCTGTAGCAACTACGTCTGGTGCAAACAAAAGGTCAAGTAAAACTATCTTAATTGATAATACAGACCCAGATACCTCGAACGAAATGAAACTTATCTATTGGAACGTATCCGGAACAAGTAAAACGTTAGATGCACCTGCTGAAGAACATTATACTGAAAAGGTAACGTTTGAATGTAAACCAGAAGACAAGACAGAAATTTATTCAGAGAAAGGAGCTTAGAAATAAGTTCTTTATTTTTTTATTTTTTAATTTAAAATTTGAGAGGTTGTTAGTAATGGAAGAAGAAAAGAATAAGAACGACAGAACAGGATTTGTAGAGAAGAAAACTGTAGACATGAAGATATACTCTGCTGATACTGAAGTAGCTAAATGGTTTAAGTATTTCTGTGATAAACAAGGAGTTAAGTTTAATGTTGGTATTGCTTTACTTAAAGGAATAGCTGAAGAAGGAGAGTTTAAGATTGCTATTAGTACTATGCTAAATGATTTAACTAGTAGAGTAAATGATATTGAATCTTATATTCAACATAAAGATAAAGAAGAACCTAAACCAGAAATGTTAAAGGTAGAACGACCTAAGACCTTTGGGAAAAAGAAAAAAGAATAATGGCAGTAACAGCTAAGTATACTAATGCGGATGATTTAAAGAAAAAGTTAAATGATATAGCTAATGCTGTATATTATGGAACAGAAAAAGGTATTGGTAAATTAGGAGTTGAAACTGCAAGATATTATAAACGTAACATTGATGAAGGATTAATGAAGTATGGTAGAGGCCATACTAGTAAAAAAGAATCTGTTGCACATAAAGCTATTACTATTACTGCAGTAGAAAGAGGTAGAGGTTCTAGTTATGTTAATGTTGTTCAGAAAAGTAGGTCTGGATTTATGATGGAAGTAGATAAGAAAACTGCCGGTCCATTTTATGGTGGTGCATTTAGAGTTCCAACAAATAACTCTTGGGCAAGGAATTGGTTAAGAAGTAAAGGTTATAGTGTTACTGGGCCTGGAGTTAAGTTAACTAAGAATGCAAGAAAAGGTATAAGCGTTACGGGAATTAGGCCATTCAAACCTATGACCGAAACATTTAATAAGTTCACTGCATCAAGTGGTGGAGTAGACGTAATTAAAAGAAGCATATCAAAAGAAATAGACCGAGCTATCTCAAATGTTAGTTGGTTTTAGTAAAGAAAATGAACCTTGGAGGGTTGGTATAAAATGGTAGAATTATTAAAGAAAGAAGAAGTTATTTTTGAACATGATGGTAAAGGAAACTTATTACCAGTAGTAACTACATTAGTAGCTAAATTGCCGGGAGATAAAGAATTTAAAAATATTAAAGTTATCCCAATGAGGCCAGACCAATTAATTGAATTTTCTGAAAGAGCAAACAGTCTTAAATCTGAAAGCAAAACAGACTTGTTGCAGGAGATGGATAATGAAATTATTTTACAGTATGTTTATGAACCTAAGTTTGATGCAGCTGATGTAAAGGCATTTAAGCCGATAGAGAAACAAATCTTATCTGCAACAGTTCTTAAAGCAAGTGGGTTTGAGACAGACATTAATGCTAAGATTAATGAATCTCTTGGTGGTTCTGATGGGTCCGAAGAAAAGTAAGAAAGTTATTGAACGTCCAAAAACATTATTTTTTAGGAATAGGAATAATAAACTAATACCTCAAGTTGTCCAATTACTATTAAACAGAGACAAAGGCATTATTATGGTTCCTTTAACTAAAGGTATGACTAATGAACTAAGGGTGATGATTAAGAGTGGTGATTCTTCAGAACATATAACCAGATTCTTATTAGAAAATTGTTTGATTGAACCACAATTAGATGCTCATGATTTAGACAGAATAAGGTTTAGTTTGTTTAATAATATAATCAACACAATTTTATTTGAATGTGGGTTTGAATCTAAACCACAACCTAAATTTAGAAAGAAGAAGTCTAGTAGAAGAATTGATTATGAGTCTTATAATGAAGATTTAAATTATGTTGCGGAATTATCTTTTTGTTTAATGAAAGGAGTATCATTAGAATCATACTTGCAACTTACATTCCGTGAAGTTGAACTTATGCAAGCTGTGGCTATACAAGTTAATAAAGCAGGTAAAGACGCATCAAACAAAATAGCAGGTGGCAAAGGGCGATAGATTTATAAGTTAATTATGCATACTATATTAATGAACAAAGACCTATTTCATAAGGTGGTAAATTGGTAGGAACTACAACTAAGAATGTTGGTACACTGAAAATCAAGATACAAGTAGATGGTGCTTCACAGGCTAAGAAGAAAATAGGTGATGTTGGTAAAAGTGGAACTCACAGTTTAGGCGGAATGCTGGCTATGCTTAACAAGTTTAGATGGGCAATGATGTCAGTACAAATGGTTGCTGGTATTTTTGTAGGTGCATTTAAACTACAAATGGGAATCGCTTCTAAGACTATCCAGCTAGTTGGTTCAATGATTTCTAATTCATTTTTATTACCTTTAAAAGCAGCGTTAGCAATCATCCCAATGCTTAGTAAAGCACTTGCGGGAATTGGTACTGCGTTTGTTTTAACTGGAATAAAAGATTTAGCAAAGGCGGAACTTCCTATTAAAGAAGCAAGACCATTATTTGAGTTTGGTGCTGGTGGTACAGGAGCTATTGGAACAAGGCCAGAGTTAGATGCTGAAATGATGGATAAGGCAATTTCTGTAGCTTCACATTACGGACTTGTTTTAGCCGATGTTACTTCTGGATTTTATGATTTTGCATCTGCTGGTATTTCTGCAGAGACAGCTTTGTCTGCAATGAATAGAGCAGCAGAGTTCGCATTAGTTTCTCAGATGGGTGTTGGAGAAGGTATTGCATTTACATTTTCACAGATGAGGGCATTTGGTAAATTTACAGGAGATGCTACTCAAGACGTAATAAATATGACTGAGATGCAGGACAAGATGGCAGCAGCAGTATTACAATCTAATATGCGGTTTGGAGAGTTTCAACAAGCATTAACTTATGTAGCTCCTACAGCTAACGCTTTAGGAATTGAATTTGACCAGGTTGCAGCGGCTATAGCAGCTATAGCAAACAATGGTGTGAAGGGCAGTAAAGCTGGAACCGGACTTAATAATATCTTAGCTAGACTAGTTAAGAATACTGGTGAAGCTGGACGAGCTATGGGAGACTTAGATATTAGTATGTCAGATTTTAATAAGAATGATTTACCTACTTTATTTGAAGCTATAAGAATGAAGCTTGAAGGAATAGCTGATGAATCAAAACGAGACGAAGTTGCATTAAACCTTTTTGGATTACGTGCATCTAAAGTTATGGGTATTTTATCAGAAGGTTCAGTAGAAGATTTCAGGTTACATTTAGAAGCTCTTGGCGGTTCAGCTGGAGCTGTTGCTAAGATTGCAGAAGTTATGAGAACTTCTGTTTCTAATTCATTACAAAGATTAAGTACAGAAATTGTTGGTATTAAAACTAAATCATTAGATATCTTTGGTGGCAAACAAGGATTCTTATATGAGTTTGCAAATGCTATGGAAGATAATATGCAAAAGATATCTGATGGGTTAAAGCCAATGTTTGAAAGTCTTAATTCTTGGTTAAGAGATAAGATTCCTTTAGCAATAAATTGGTTAGTGGATAAATTACCTTTAATTACTAAGGTAACTTCAGAAGTATTTAGTACAGTTACTGGAATAGTAAGTGGGATGTATAGTGCATTAATGAACAGTGGAGTTATGCAGAGAATAGTTGATTGGTTTAAACAAAACTGGGGTAGTGTTAAAACAACAATACTTTCTATTGTAGATGAAATTGGATTTGCATTTTCTGAGAGTTGGAAGAACTTTGATGTACAGGGAGTCTTAGATGGAATGAAAGTATCTTTAGAAACATTTTATAGCTGGTTAAGAACTACTGGTTCTGGTGGAACTACAGGTACAGAAAAGATTATGGGAACATTTACTAGAATGGGTGATGTTGTTGAAACAACAATTGGAAAAATAACCACTATAATTGATAAGTTCTTTACTAAAACTGGTCAAGAAGATGCAGGTGCAGATGGAATGTTTTCTAGTCTGGATACATTATTAGATAGTATTAATGAGACTATTGGAAAGATTGATGCTAATGGTGTGGTTACTGCTATTACAAATTTAGCTACTGCAGCTACAGAAATAGCTGCATCTAATTTTGATACTATCATTAAAGACATTATAACATTTTTATCTGATGAAGATGCTGTTGATAATATTAAGAATATAGTTAGTGGTATGTTAGATTTATCAAAAACAATACTTGGACTTGGAACATTCTTATTAAAACACCCAAACATTATGGCATTTCTTGCCGGTGCACTTTTAGGTTCTCCGCTTGGCTGGCCTGGGGTTCTTTTGGGTGGTGTTGGCTTGGGTGGTGGAGGATTTGTTGCTGAAACAATTAAGCCAGGCACTAGAGGAGTTGGAATGGCTGCAGGTGGTACTCTTGCAGCTATTGGTGCAATGGCACTTACATTAAAGAAATTATGGAAAGCAAAGCAATTAACACCCCCAGCAGCAGGAAAAATTGGTTCTAGTTTAAATATGGCTATTATTCCAGACAAAGCTAAACAAATTGCTCAACCATCATTTGATTGGAATAAGCTTACTGAAAGTTTTAAAAATTCATTTGATGTGAATATACATTTCATATCACCTGGTAGTGGGGGTATACCCGGACAAAAATAAATAAAATGGTAACGGATTATTATAGAAAACCAGATGGAACAAAAACTTATAGGGTTAATCCAGAAAAAGGAGACGCTCCTTTAGATGGTAAATCAATAAGTCAAGCAGATTATATGGGTGCAGACAGTAAAACTACTAGGCATCATAATACTAATCCTACTCCTCTTCGTTCAGCTACATCTGATATGGATACTGCTGGTATAAAAGAATCAATTAATCAAAGAAGAACTGGTCCAGAACCAGATGTGGGCACTGATAGTAATGCTCATACTACTACTACAGATTATAGTAAAGACATTGGAGAAACAAGTCAACGTGTGAGTGGTCCAAGGCTAACTGCAGGAGATAGTTCAGATTATTTAGGTACTAGTGGAATGTCTTATGATGAAGGTAGTTACCAGAAAACTAGTAGTGGTGGATTAGTGCCTTCAGGAACTGTTTCAACCGGACAAATGAAACAAGGTACAACAACAAGTGTGTTTGTTAATTTCCCTGTAGTTAATAATTATAATTATAGTAAAAGAACTGTTATGAATCAAAATATTCCGCCATTCCCACAATGGCAAATAACAGACGATATAGCAAGTTTAGGATAAAATGGCATATACAACAATATCATTTGGTGGAATAACTTTTGACACAAGTAGAATTACTGCCGTCAAAGCTCCAGGAACATTGAAACAAATAATGGGTAAGCGAGTAGTACATAGAAGATTACCTCAACGAGACATATGGGATTGGGACATAACTTTAAATGGAATATTTGAAGGAACACCTGATGAGATAGATGCATTTAAGGAAAGTTTATATAATCTGTTCGGTGACAAGCAAGCATACATTGATGGAGTTACTGTTCATGCAGGAGATTACATCATAGACACTAATGGATTAACTTGGGATGAGAGTCCAGAAAGATATGATAATGGCCACATGTTATTCAGTCTTCGTATAATCCAATTCCAGCAGACCTAATAAAATGGCATATAATTTAAGTGATGAAGAAAGAGAACGAAGAAGACAAAGATTCATACTTAATAATCCAATGAAGAAAAAGGAAAATATAGATAAGATTAGGGAACGTCAAACTGGCGAGAATAATATTGCTAAACGTGATGATGTTAGAAAAAAGATGAGTGAAACAAGATTAAAAAATCCTTATAAATATTGGTTAGGAAAGACTAGGAAGTGTCCGTGGGTTCGTAACAACTGTAAGGGAAAAACTTATGAAGAGATATGTGGTAATGAGAAAGGAATGAAAAGAAGGTTAGAAGTTGCTAAAAGATATAGTGGTAGTAAGTCGCATTTATGGAAAGGAGGTATAACTGAAAAAAATATGTTGGAGAGGTCTCAATTGAAAAATAAATTATGGAGGACCAAGGTGTTTGAAAGAGATGATTATACTTGTAAAGTAACTGGCATTAAAGGTGGGAAGTTAGAAGCACACCATATAGAAAGTTTTTCAAATAATCCTGGACTTAGAACTAAAGAATCTAATGGTATTGCTTTAGATAAACAGATACACCGAATGTTCCACACCTTATATGGGCGAGGCAATAATACTGAAGAACAATTAAAAGAATTTATCATCCAATTTCAACAAACTTAAGATGTCATTAAAAGGAAGCAAACGGATTAGAACAAGTACAGTAATCAACTGGCTTATCAATAATAAAGGTAAGACAGGTACAGGTGTAGCATTAGCTATATCTTTAGTTTTCTTCTTATTTTCTACAGGACTTATAACGATTATTGATACTAATACAGACATGGCTTGTGCTGGTACCTCAAATGATTTATGTGTAGCAGTTGTAGAGTTTACTGCAAATACTGACATATTTATCTATCCTGGAGAAGAATGGGGATTAGATACTGATAAGCCTATTAAGAATCTTCAACTGTATAGAACATGGGGATTTACTTATAGAACTGGACAAGAAGAAACAATACCTAATGTAGTTAACTGGGCTAATGATGGAAACGTTAAAGGCTTTGAACAGATTGACTTAGCTGAAACTTGTAAAAGCACTAGATGTGGTGGTAAGAGTGGAACTACAGATAACAAATATGCTTATGCTTTAAGGAAAGGAAAGACTTATACTTTTATTTATACTGCTGAGAAAGACACACCAACCGATACAATCGAATGGAGCTTTGGTTATGACACTCCTATTATTCCACATACTATGGAAAGTGATTTCGTAGACCCAGCTTGGACTGGACATAATTCTACATTTCCTGGAGTAGATATTTATGGAGTAGATAATGGAACACATTACCTTTCTTATAATGAAACAGAAGGTAACTTTTCATTTGACTATTCAGTTACTTGGCCATTAGGTTATAACATTACTACCTTTAATGATAGTACAACTTCTAAGACTTTACCAGTTAACTCTACTGGAACAGAAACATATTATATTCAAATCCCTAAACTAGCAAATGTAACTTCAATGAAACTAACCTTAACGGGTGTTGAATCATGAAGAAACTATTAATCTTATTAGTACTTTTCTTTGCTTTACTTATTAGTTCTTCTTTTGCAGCAATCACTGGTTGTACAGAAATAGCTGGAGGCATTACAGAATGTACTGGTGCACTTAGTGGAACAACTTTAGATACAAGTAATACTTCTATCTGGATACACGATGCAACACATACTTCTGGACTTATTAGATTGAATACTACTTTAGTAAATGGATACATTAATATTAGTAACTTTACAGTAACTTCTGCATCTACTGTTGGGTACTGGTATTCAGAAGATATTTATATTAATCATTTAACTTATGCAGCAACTGGAGGTACTGGAAGTACTGGCTCTACTGGATATAATAATGATGCTGGTGGTTCTGCTGGAGATGGTGGACCAGGTGAAGCAGGAGGAACAAGTTATTTAACTATTAATTCAACAATAAACTCAGTAAATAATCTAACTGTGTCTGTATATGGTGGCACTGGTGGAACAGGCGGTACAGGTGGGAGTTGTAGTCAGAATAGTTGTACTGCTGGTGGTGGAGGTACTGGTGGTAATGGTGGTGCAGTTAAATTAATTATTCATTCAATTGATACTCTTGACTTTTTGAATAATACTGAGATTTATATCAAAGGTGGAACTGGTGGAAAGGGTGGAACTACCGGAAATTGTCAACGAGGAGGAGGAGGATGGTCTCCTGATTATTGTAGGGCAACTGGAACTGGCGGTATAGGTGGTAGTACTATCATTACAGTAAGTGGTGAAGATATGAGATTAAAAGAAGGTTGGTCAAAGTTCACTTCTACTGGTGGAGCAACAGGCAATTTTGATTGTTCTGGATGTCAATATAATTCAGGTTATGGTCCTGTTGGTGGCGTTGGAACTTCAACAGTAATTTATAACATTTTTCAACAGATTGGATTTGACACATTTAATTTAAGTTATTATAATCCATCATCTAGTATATTAAACTTTACAAATGAAGATGAAGTAAAGATTGGTTTCTTTAATACTAGTGAAATATTATATGCAACAGATATTTATTGTACTGCCTCAAATATAATATATGGTAATGATTCTACTGTAACAGCTCCAGATGCAGAACTTGATTGGACTAACTGTCCAGCTTATGCAGATGGAAACATTACTTACCTTACTTATGAAGAGTTCTTTGGTGAACTAAGAAACTTTAACTTATCTATTAACAATACTGTTGTTTATGAAACAGCAGGATTAACTGGCCCAACAGAAGTAGACATTAATATTACAGTTGTTAATAACTTTTTGGATAATTGTACTGCAGATGCTAATGGATTATGCGATATGCCTATTTCTTCTTTTGCAAGTAATGATGGGACACTTAATATTAGTAATGTTGTTTTAGAGATAGAAGATTATTCTAACTTAACTTGTAATTTTTATCTTAATGATACTATAAATAGTACGCAAGAATTACAATATAATGAAACTATATTTAACACTACCTCTACCTCTGCTTTAGAAAACAACTTAGATTATGATTGGCAACAAACTTGTTATTCAAAAGGAACTAACTATGCAGGGGAAGAATTTAACCATAGTGGTATAGTAAAGGTCGGAGACATTAATCCAGTAACGTGGGATGTAGTTAATAACTCTCAGATATCTCCAGACATAACCATTGTTGGTTTATTTAATGATACAAGAGGAGACCCAGTAGCTACACATAACTTTTCACTTAATGTTACTGATACAAATGGTGTTACTGAATATACTATTGAAACTAACTCAACCGGTGGTTTTACTAAGCAACTATCTTTACTTCCAGGATTTAATAATATTAGTTACTTCATTAAATTAGGAACACAATCTTGGGAAGACATTGGGTTGTTTGAAGTATCTGTATTCAATCAATCTACTGTATTGAACTCTCCATCTAATAATTCTTACTTTTACTATAATAATGAAAATGAGACTTATTCAGAAGTTGTTACTAATTATACTTGGACAAACAAAGATTTAGTAGTTAATGATTTGAACTGTATGTTGTATATAGATGATATTTATAATTTGTCTGAATCATTTTCTCCTCCAGATAATAGTACTACCTCTACATTTATTAAAAACTTTACTGAAGGAGTATATAATCTAGGTGTAGCTTGTAATGATACTACCAATAGTGTACTAACTTTGTCAAACATTTCTAAGATTACAGTAACCGGAACATCTATCTTACTTGACGATATAAATCTTAATAGAACATATGAGTATGGGTCTATTGCTAATGTAACGATTATTGCTAATGATAGTCTTAATACTTGTGCAGATGTGTATATCTTAGGATATGGAATAGATTATGTTTGTGATACAGATTCTCCGTTCAGTTTTTCTATAAACTTATCTGATTATATTGCATTAGATTACTTCACTGATGGAATCTCTTCCTTGTTACATTATTTTAGAGTAAAGACATACTCTTTGTTTAATGCTACAATGCCAAACTACATAGATGTATTAGAAGCTAGTCTTGATTTGACCGGAAATTATAGTGAAAGTTCTATTACTTACTTTGATGATTGGGCAACTAATGATACTAGTAAAGAATATATCTTTACTTCAAATGAAAATACTTTACTTAATATGTCATTCAGGTCAGTTAAGATATTACAGTCTGCTTATTTCTCTGTTTATTCTACAGAAGCAAGTATATTATATATAGATATCTGTAATGATGGCACAGTGGATACAACTGCAACGTCTACTTTCTTTTCAACTACACCTATTCAATTAGACATTGATGCAATTAATGATTGCACTAACGAGTCACTTGATATCTCGGTAGTTCCTTTTGCTCTTAACTTTACTACTGGAGGAAACGTTACTATCAGCGTAGTTGACTTTGTACTTAGTGAACAAGTATATCCAGAAGATATTACACTAGATGTAAACAATGATGAACTTGTTGATTTCAGTTTACCTGGAGAATTAGTTGGACAGCTTGGAGCAGTAAGTACATTCTCTGATGGAGATACTTCTAAAGATTTTAGTTCTAATACTTCAACAGTAGAATCTTTTATGTTTAATATATCTGTTCCTAGAAATTTACAATATACTACATATACTATTGCACTTAGTTCAATTAGTGATACTGACTTATTTGATGAAGACTTTAAAGATAATGATTATATTAATACCTCCACTACTACGGCAAATGTTGAGACATTCTGGGGCCAAGTAAAGAATGGATTATCTGCTGGTTCTCCTACAGAATCTTGGATATACTCCAAAGAAATACCTAGTTATGTAACTAACATTACTAGTATTACTAATATAGTTTCAACAGATGAAGACAACACTAATGCAGCAACATACTTCTGGTTAAGTTCAAACAACGGAACAAACTGGACAGAAATGGAAGAGAACGATGATACTACTATTGCTGTTCCTGGAGACCACGTTTATTGGAAAGCAAGATTAACTACAGATACATTAGCTTATGCATATATATATAACTTAGAACTTACTGGACTAGGGTACGCACCAACTAACCTAAGTATAGATGTAGGAAACGATGGTAGTTTAGATTGGAACATTACTGGAAGATATAGTGGTGACCTTACAGATATAGTATTAGATTCAGATACTATTGAAGCAGCTATCTCTGGTTGTAACACTACTCTCTGTACTGTACAAAATAACTTTACTTTTACTGGAGTAGCAGAACTTAGACTTAGTTCAATGAATGTAGTATACTCTACTGATGATGTTAACATTCCTACTGAAGTATTAAACGCTTATCTTAACAATGAGAAGACAAACAGAGTATTAGTAACTAACTTTAATGATTCAGAAACATACAAACTCTTTAATACTAGTACAATTGCATATATAGATATACCTGATGATGTTATTGTAGATACTGCAAATATAACTATTGTTGGTGGTTATTCATGAATAAAATACTAAACAAAATATTTTGGATACTTGTAGTCCTATTTTTTATAGTACTTACAGCTAAAGGAGCATTAGGATTAACTGAGTATACTACTTGTGATGAACAAGGACTATATTGGATTTGTGAAGATGGATTCCCTGACCCTGACTTTAATTTTGAAGATAAAGGGATAGTTGTTACTGGAACTGTTGTTTTCTCTAGTGATGCTGGTACTGGAGGAAGTCCAGATGCTGAAGCAATAGATTTGACCTATACTATTTTTGAAGGGTTTGAGTTTAGAGATGCTAATATAGTTATGACTTCAGGTTCTGGTGCAGAACCGTCAAGTACTGGAACAGGAGGAAGTGGTGGAGCAATTACTTTAACAGTAAATGCACCACAATATAGACAATACAATTCTAATATCACATATAATACAGGTAACGGTGGGAAAGGAGAAGCTTCTGGATATACTTGTTATAGTAAGGAAGGTGGACCAAGTGGTAGTTTAACTATAACACTGAATACATCAGTAGTAAAGAATGAAAACTCAATTGATATAGTTAATATTGGTACTGGCGGTCAAGCAGATTACGCTTCTGGTTGTACAGATAATGATGATTCTAGTTCAAGAGGTGGAGCTGCAGGTAAGATTTACTTTTATGACGGGGAGAACAGTTCATCTAAAATCACTAATACAAACTATTCTGTAACAATGAATGGTGGTAATGGTGGAGATGCAAGAGCAACTTCTCAAGGAACAGGTGGTGCTTGTAGTGCTGGTGGGGCTCCAACTGGATATTACCTATACGCTTATGGAAACTTAACTGGTAATAATTACAATTTAACCACATCATCTGCAGAAGCTGGAGTAACAGATATATCTGGTGACAATGATTCTTGTTACGGTGCTGATGGTCAACCATTTTATTATTCATTTGAGAACATGGATTTAACTAACTCTGTATTTAATGTTAAGGGAACTAATAGTGGTAATTCAGAAGCAAGAGGTGAGGACCAAAATGGTAGAAGGGGAGGGAGTGTACAATTTGTAGGTACTACTTTTGATTGTTCAGATTCTAACTTTACATTAACTACTGGAGATGGAGGAGATGGTGATGCTGATGTAGATGGTTCTGCATGTGGTGGTGGAGGACATTCTTATTGGATAGTTAATGATACTACTATGAATAATTGTTCACAAACATTTACTATGGGGACTAATGGTGCTCCTTCAAATCCTCAAGATGGAGGTGATTCAGGTAATGTTTACCTTAGTGTAGACAATTATGTGTTCAATCAGTCACCAATCACTTGGACTGGTACACAAGGATGTGTAGGAGATGGAGGAGAACTTCAATCTGGAGGAACTGGTGGTAGTTTTGTGTATGCTGGATACGGTAATCTCTCTTTTATAGATACTAATATGACTTTACAAGCAGGTAATGGTGGAAGTAATTATAGAGGATATGGTGGATATGTATTATTTTCTCTAACAGATAATTATCTACAAGATAATTCACATTTATATTTCTTAGGTGGAAATAGAGGTAACGATGCAGGTGGTTCTTATTCAGGATATGGATACGTTTCTGCTAAAGAAGTTAATGTTACTAATTCTAATCTTACTTTAGGAAAAGGATATGGTACAACTGCAGGATATCAATCTCAACTTATTGCAGATGGTGGAACACTTAATGTATTTAATACAGCAGGAATTAATTTACTTATGGCATCAGCAGGTACAGCAAATACTTTCAGAATGAATGGTACTGAAACACTTTACTATCCTAATACTACACTTACTTATACAACTGCAGAACCAGATTGGAAAACATATGCGGACTACTTTTACTTTGATAATGCTAGTGTACAAGGTACTATGGATATTTACAATTATACTAATACTACTAATATTACTTACCATAACAATACTTATAGTGGAACTCTTGCTTTCTTTGGAGCTAACCACTATGAAACATTTGCTCAGTACTTTTCTAGAGCAACAAGTTCAACAGTGACATATCCCTCTAGCTTACCTTGGAAAAATGAAGATTATAACTGTACGTCTGTTTTCACTGTAGGTAATGGTTCTGTAGAAAATCATACTCTGTGGTATCTTAATGATGTTTACAATATGTCTGGAATAGATTTTACTGGAGCTTTGAGTGAAGGAGATAACCTTACTTGCCAAATTAAACTAAACAGTACAGAATTTATTAAACAGTCAAACAACACTATACAAATAGTAGAGGCTTACCCTTATGATTATACTGTTTATGTTGGAGAAGGATTTGATGCTTATTCAAATACTACAGAACTAAACAATACGCTATCTGTGGTGTTAAGCTTTGGTGGATTCAATGAATACATTCAATACTATTGTGACAGCACAGTTAACTGTTCTATTCCTATTTATTTTAGTTCAGAGTCTAACTTATCAAGTATAAATATTACGAATATTACTTTTGGATATGGTGTAGACAATACTACTGAAGGAAACATTAACGTACCTTTCAAACTTACTTCAGATACTTCGGGAATTATTACCGTAGATGAACCAGCGTGGGGATATGAATCAGAAGTACAAGTGCCTTTACTTGTTACAGCACATTCAGAAACTCCCGGAACAGATACAGATTTTGGAATAAACAGATGGATAAGTATTATCTATTCAGTGTTTGATATTACTCTGCCATTTAATATAGATTTTTTTGATGTATATCCTTTATGGCCTAGTCAAAAAGATGTAGAACCATTTGGACAGAAAAGTAGTGTTCCTATTTATAATGTAACAAGTAACTCCACAAATGACATGGAAATTAGAATGAGGTTTGTAAACGGAACTGTTCCTGACTGTGCAACTATCTTATTTAATACAAACAACACAAATGCTTTAGGAATAAATCTTAATGATACTTACCAAGAACTAATCTTTAACCTTGATAATGGTAGTTCACAAGGACTATGGAGCTGGGTAGACTTTAATGATTGTTCTTATAATGAAACTATTGCTTTTTATCCAGACTTTTATTGGAAAGCAAAATGCAAAAGCTGTGTAAATTCAACAGACTTTTGGACATACAATTATTTAAACGAGACTTAAGATGGCAGTAAATACATATGATAAAAATATTCGTAGAAAATCTGGACGTATTTTTATTCCTAAAGCTAGATTTAAACCAGGTTATACTGTAGAAATTAAGTATAGTGGTGATTCTACTTATACTGATATCACTTGGTTAGTTGATTCAGTTACTACTACTCATGCATCTAAGATTAGACTTGATTCATTTACTGTTAGTTTAGACAACTATAATGGTAGATTCAAGAATAAGATATTTGGTGGTGAACATATAAGAGTTAAAGCAGGATATGATGATGCTTCTACTTATACTACTATGATTAATGCTAGATTAGAAAAGGATTCATACAAGTTTAATGTAACAGATGGGTATACTTATACCATTAGTGGCAGAGCATTTCCTGAATTTAATGAGAAAAAGATTACAGTTAGTTTTGATGATGCACTTATTGAAGATATCTTTGAAGAAGTAATAAGTAACTATTCAGAGTTATCATTTACTAAGCCTGGAATAACTACAGACAGGGTTACTCAAAGGTTCCAAGACCAGACAGGGTTAAGTATATTAAGAAACATTTCTGACCAGTATGAACTAGAATTTTATATTGACCCTGGTGGAGTAGTACACTTGTTTCTTTCAGAAGATAATCAACATACTGATGTTGCTATTGTAATGGGCCAGAACCTTATGAGTATGGAGAATTGGGAAAGGGATTGGAAACAAGTTAAGAATAGAATAAAAGTACATGGAAAACAAACTAACTTTGTACAGTATTATAAGATAGCAAATGATACTGCATCTCAATCTCAGTTCTGGATAAAAGATAGAGATATCTACGATTCAACAGTTGATACTAACAGTGCAGCAATAGATAGAGCTGCAGGAGAATTAAATTATAATTTAAACATTGACCCAGAAGGACGATTTCAAACAATAGGAATGCCAGAAGCTATTCCTGGACATATGATATATGTTTCTATCCCTTATATTATTGATGAGTATGTAACAATCCGGTCTTTTTCTCATAGATTTACTAAAGATGGTGGTTGGTCTACTCATTTCTCTCTTAATAAAGAAGCTAGAACGTTACCTCACTTATTTGTAGAACGTGATAAAGTATCTGAAGGATTAAGACCAGTAGAATTAGACAAACAAACTGATGGAGCTATAGTATTAGACTTTAAAGATACTACTGTTTCTTATATCTCTGTAAGTGATACAGAGATTTTGTCTGAAGCATTATACATTACTGATGGTAATACTAGTGGGACAGTTACTACTTCACTTAGTTTTCCTGGTGCAACTACAGCAAAGAACACTGCAAAATTTGTATTGAAAGCAGATGGACTTAACTTAGAGGCTTGTACATTTAGTATATCAAATAACTCTGGACTTGATACTACTTCTGTAACATTCTATCAATTAGGAACAGAACTAGATTTTGATACTTCTTCTAATGACCATAAGATTACAGTAAATCTTGCAGATACTCTTCAAGGTAACAAACCTAAGCTAGTATCAGTGGGACTATATCTTATCAATACATAATAAAAAAAGTCTAGTAACACGAGGACTTCACAGGGGAAGAATTAAAAGTGTGTTACTAGATAAAAATTGAGTTCTATTATGGAATAATCTTTAGGTATATAAATATTTCTATTTGTTACTATCATAACTAATTAAAATATATAATGTATATACCCCTTATGAAAAGCATATACCTGTATATGCTAGCATATACCTGTATATGTTTATTGTTGAGGGTATATGTTGTATTAACAATATCTTTAAATACTATTAATTTATTGTAATAAGAATGCGAAAGCATGAGGGCTACCTTTGAGATAATCTGTGATGAGGGAGTGAATATATTGTAAGGGTATATTTGGGGACATGGAATTAAATCATGTCAACAATTGTTGAGTTCGATAGGGTTATACACCGACGGTGGTTAGCTTTGAACAAATACAAATGGGGTGTTAAGCTCCACCAAGGAACCTGGATTAAAATCCAGTTACTGCAGTAGAAGGTACTTTGAGAAGTAAATGGTTTTTTATAGCGTCAGCTTTATTCTTTAGTTTATTTATAGCTTTACGGGGGGATAGAGGGGGGCGTTCTCCTGAATTACCACTTCAGGAGGTTATAGCTGAACTTTGGTATTATGTTTAATAAGAAACCTTATAGGAATTAATAGTCCTATAAGAAATAAGGCATTAAACTTATAGAATAAAAAGAAAAAGTTAACAGTTACCTTTCTGTCTTCCACCTTTAGGTTTACTGGGTCTTGGACTCCTTGCTCTTGGTCCTTTTGAATCTCTGTTTGCCATTTTAGTTACCTCCTTTTAGTACATTTTCACAAATTTTGTTAAACTTATCTCCAATTACTTTCCAGTTGTATTCTTTAGCTACTTTGTTTGCTTCTTTAATTAATAAGTCTTTCTTAGGATAGGTCTTATCTATGTTTAACATTAACTTAGTAAGATGTTTACCAGATGGTTCTACCCATTTAACGTGCCATTCTGTTCCGTCTTGCATTCTTCCAAAGTAAGGTATGTTCTTTTCTGCAGGTGTTTCTCTTAATACTTTGATTAACATATCTGATTTAGTATTAACAAAGTCCATATGTCCTGTTTTTCCTGTAATGATTAAAGGTAGGCCACAAGCCTTTGCTTCTAATGCAGGTATACCAAACCCTTCTGAACGAGTTGCTAATACAAACACTTCACAATCTCTGTACAGTTCTGCCATTTGTTCATCAGTCAAATCAGTATCAATGATTTCAATGTTCTTTGTTCCACCAATGAAGTTCCTAATTGTATGGCTCCAATGCTGACTATCAAAGTAAATAGAGTTAAGCTTTAATACTAACTTCCAATCTGGTAATTGTTTGTTTACTTCGTTCCAAGAGTTCATTAATAAGTCTAAACCTTTCCGGTCTTTCTTTCCACCTTTCCAAGTACCAACATACAAGAACGCTTTCTTATTATCATCTTTAACAATAGTTCTTTTTCTATTTCCTTCTGGAAGATGAAACAAGTTAGTATCTATTCCGTGTGGTAATACTTCTATCTTAGAACTGTTTCTTTTTAATGATTTTTCAAACACTTCTTTACAGTAATTACTTGGAGTTAAAATCTTCTTAATAGATGGGTTATCCATTACTGGAATCCAAGCAGTTGGTAGTTCATTACCTTCAAATGCCAGATAGTAAACAATGTTTGGCATATGTAATCTACTAGCTAAACACATCCCTTGATTGTCTGCTCTTAATGGTGGTTGATTAACATAAGTAACATAGTTATCATACTCAACATCAAATGCATTATACATTTGTTTGAACACTTTATCATGTGCTCTTCTGTATGTGTCTGTAAGAAATATATTCCACCCATTATTCAGTAATTGTTTAGCTTCTTCTCTAGCGTGTTTAGTTATACCTTCTTGAGTATACATAATAGAATCAAAGAAGATATTCTTATTTCCTACAAGGATATCATCATACCTTGCATTCTGTTCATCTTGTTTAACTACTGTTTTATCATGTAAGATATAGGATTCTTGTGCAATAAGTAGCTTATTAGCTTCTCTACTTACTCCTTTCAATCCTTGATATAACGGTGTAATCATTTCATGAACTTTTCTTACCCACAATACAAACCTTTTATGTAGTCTTGCTTGAAAATCAAACTCTTTTATTATTGTAAGTGGTGCATCTCCAGATTCTTTTAATTCTTTAAGTTCGACTTCATTCCATTTACTCCTAGGTATATCATTCACAAGTACTCCATTAAGTATATTTTTTCTAGGAAATATTACACCGACTTTCCTTTGTGTGTTTGCCATTGATGCAGTTCTAAGTAAAGTTTTCTGTAATACTTCAGACAAATGTTCATCATCATCTAAATGAAATACCCATTCAGAAGTACACTTACTTGTCCCAAAGTTACGTTGTGCAGCAAAGTCTTTATTTAATGGTCGTTCAAATACTTTAATTTTACCAGTGATATCTGTTCCTTCTTCATCATATGTCTTTGTAATATAGTTTACAATCTCTTCTTTTAAGGAGTTAGTTTCACTATCTACTACTAAGACAATATTTCTAAACAATGGTTCGTAACATTTAATCTTATCCATCACTGCAACGGTATTTCCTTTAGTAAGCATTACCATATCAATATTAATATCTTCTTGAGAGTATGATGCTAATCCATCTGCACCAAGTACTACTGGTTCTTTCCACTTTCTTATAAAGTTGTTCTTATCAGCTATACATTCTTCAAATGGTTCTGCAGTTCCTTCACATCCCCATTTGTTTGCAGTAATTGCAATCTGTCTTTTCTTAGATACTTGATAAGCCAAATCGTAATAGATATAGTTGTCTGTTTTGTATGTTTTATTAGTAAATAAATCAACATCTAAGTCACACTTGTTAATTGCAAAAGGTATTGTAAAAGAAGTAGGTGTAAGGTTCTCGGTATTTTTATGTTGGCAAGATAGTATTCTTCCCGGAATTATCTTTTTAATCTCTTCAGTTAATTCACAGAACTTATAACACTCTAAGTTTACCACCACTTTGTCTTCGTCTTTTAATTTACTTAACTCTTCTTCTTTAATTTGTACAAGTTTATCTTCTACTAGTTTATAAAATTCAAAGTTCATATTTCTCTCCTCCGTTTAGTATTAATTCAAATGAATGGTTGTCAATAATTGTTTTACAGTATACATCAAACTCACTAAAAGAGTTTTCGTCATAGTAACACAAGTGTTCTGGATTATCATACGCCATCTTATAAGGTATACCTATAGCTAGATAGTCACATTTAGTTAGCATTAAATTAACAAACTCTTCTGGGTTCTTAAAGTGTTCTAATGTGTGGTTTATAAGTATCACGTCTGCGTGTTCCATAGTTTCAGCATACTTAACTATGTCTGCAGTGATAAACTTAATATCGTTATATTCTTTTTTCCCTTTGTTAATTGCTCTAGAAGAAAAGTCTACACAAGTTAAGTCACAACCAGGAATAACTTTATTGATTGCTTCTAACATAGAACCATCAGAACCACCTAAATCTACTATAGTTGGCTTCTCGGTTATACCAATTAATGATGCTATCCATTTAACTAGTTGTGAGTTCATTAAGAATTCATCAGGGCTGGGTACATTTATTCCTCTATTGTCCCAGTATTTATGTGTATTAATTTGTTCCCTATCGTTCTGGGAAAAATATTTTATCTTCTTCATCTTTTTTTATATCTCCAATGTTAAATAAGACCTCTGCCTCAAGTTGTTGCATAATACCTTTATCATCTGATAAATCCATACTATCTATTAAAGTTATATGTGCAAATCCTTCATCACAAATATAAGAGAAGTGTTGTAAGTAAGCGTGTTTCTTTCCTTTAAAAATCCAATCCACCATATTAATTTACCTCTTATTCATTTAATTACCAGGAAAATTTAAAATAAAAAAATAAAAAGTTATTTGGAAACAGTTAACATTCCAAACACTTTCTCATTAGGTACTCTTAAAACCATCTTGTCGTTGTCAGCATTGTCTTCAGGAGACTCTACTACAATTCCATTTGATTTAAGATAACTCTCATCAGTAGTTCCTAATTCAATTCCACCAACAACGATATCTGCAGTTTCAGCTTCTCCTTCTTCTGTTCCTAAATACTCCAGGTTAGAAGTTGCCATCCACATTGCACCAACCTTAACATGATTACCATTGTAAGTCATAGTTAAAGTCTTCTCATCATTCTCAAGAACTAAATCTTCAGTACTATTAATCCAATCACCGTCTTCTTTGTACCAAGCAAGTGTTCCATCGAAGTAAGCTTCACTCATTTTCTCATCACCGATAGTAATAAAATCACCATTAGCTTCTACTTTAACTACTTTGTAATCTTCTGAAGTAATTTCATCAAAGGATAACTCGTACTCAGCATAGTCGTAAACTTTTTCATAGTCAAATCCTAACTTGAAATAGTCTAAGAAGTTCAAGGATTCTCCTGGAGCTAAGATTGCTTCATCTAAATCGTCTGCTTTAACATCATAAGTAACACCAATAGATACTAAATCTCCAGCATTAGTAATAATGTTCCAAGTGTAGTCTTCATTATCTTCAATGAACTCATCGCCGTGGTCAACAGTTTGTAAGATGTCCGTTCCAAATTCTAGTTCTGCACCTTCAACTCCACCTGCATATCCTTGGAAGTCAATATCATTTACTCTAACTTCAAATTCTGCAAATTCTTCTGTTTCTCCTAACTCAATTGCTTGTGTTACAATTCCAACAGTTACGCTAGCTTTATCTTCAGTAACGTAGTTAAGTCTAACAACAACTTCATCAAAGATGTATTCTTCACCGGCTAGTAAGTTAGCTTTTTCTACATTCTCTTTGTAAGTTAATTCTGCATCTTTAACATCTACAATTTCGTACTCTTTACCTAAGAATGAAACATATAACTGTTCGTCTTCTTTAATATCTGAATAGTCAATTACTTCTTCAAATTCGTAAGAGTAAGTTACACCTTGTGATGCAGTAAACAATAGTCTAGCTACGTCTTCAAAGTCAGCATCATCATCAGAGATTCCAACTTTTAAATCGGATAAACTAATGTATTCTTTAACCTTGTACTCTTCGTCTTTAAAGTCGATGTCTCCTTTGTATAAGAAGTCCACATCATAATGGTCTACACTAAAGTCTCCAACACTGTCTCCTAAAACTAATCCGTCTTTAACTTCTTCAAGAGATGCTTCAACTTCTTCTTCAGCCATTACTTCTTCTTCAATTTGTTTAAGTACTTCTAACTCTGCACTCATACCTTCAACCATTGTATTGGTTTCTTCAATCACAATACCCTGACTAGCAACTTGTTCTACTAATGCATCGTTAGTGATTTCTAAATTTGCACTAGCATCTTGTGCTTGCACTAATAACTCTTGTGCGCTAGCTAGTTCATTTACTTTAGCATTGAAATCTTCAGTAGAAACTCCACAACCAACTAATGTTGCACCAATCAGACTAATACCTACAACAGCTATAATCTTTTTAATTACATTTTTTGTATTCATTTTCTTTTACCTCCTAAAAGGAACTCACCTATACAATTTATTGTATAGTTAACTTTTAAACCTTGCGAAAATTTACCAGATTTGTTTATAAAGGAATCTACTCGCATTTTTGCCCCACTAATTGTAGTAAATGACTTACTGCTTCATTAAATCCTTTATAAAATACAAACTGGACAAGCCCAACTGGATTCTCGAACTTTAGTCCTGCAAGTTTATGCAAAGCTTCATCTGTTAATACTATCGTATCTGTTCTCATCTTGATAAGATAGTCTATTAACTCGTCCTTGTTTATTGACTCAACGTCTTTTCTATTACCGTTTTCCATTCTTCTACTTTTTTATCCCACGTATGTTCACTAGCGAACTTAATACAGTTATCCTTAAATAACTTATCTACTTTGTTTGCTTTCCATAACGTGTAAAACTCTTCAAACTTCTCCACTAAACTATCAACATCTACAATGAAGTGTGCTACCCCTAAAGATAATACTTCTTCTTGCTTGATTGTCTTAGCAAGTAATCCTCTTGTTTCTCCAACTAGTTCTTTAGCTGTTGTTGCTTCAGAAGATATTACTGGCACCCCACAAGCCATAGATTCTAACATACAAAGTCCAAAGCCCTCTCCTCTAGCTGCAGTTACGTGTGCATCTGCCATTCCTGTAAGTTCAGCAACTTTAGTTTCTGGTTCTCCCCTAAAGAAAGATTGTGCAGGATGTATGAATACTTTTTTTCCAATAAGGTTTTCTTCAACATCATCTAAGAGTGGTAAGGTAATGTTCACCGTGTTCCTAATATCTAGGTGTGCATCTGCATAGTTAATTGAATTAATTAACAACGCAACATCTTTCTTTCCTTTAGCAAACTTAGCATATGCTCTGGTTAAGTTCTGCATATCTTTCCTTAATGAGTTTCTTCCTATAGAAAGAAATAAACATTTATCTTTAAGGTCAACAGTATAGTTCATTGTTTTCTTTAACAACTCACTTTCTTTTTCTCTAGCTTTAATCTTCTGTTCTTTAGTTAATGGTTTAAATAGTTCTAAATCTACACCATGATAGATGACATCACTGTCTTCAAAGCCATGTCTTTCTATTACACTAGCGCCATGATTAGTCATTGCAACTATCCTGTCTGCTTTCTCTAATATCTGTGGTGAATTCCAAGAAAGGGTTTCTCCATCAGTTGCTGCGTATAGAATTACTTTAGTCTTACCATAGTTTACTTTATGTAACCCTTGATTAATCAAAGTAAACAAGTCTTCTTGCATAATTATTACATCTGGTTCTAATAACTGAAGTTGGTAAGGAAGTAATAATTGGTTACCATCTTTCATAGGAAAGATAAAGTAATCTGTTCCTTCTGGTTTGATAGCTTCACCACAAAATGAATCTCCGATAGTAATAACTTCATAGTCATCAGTTAGTCTAGAACATATATTTCTAACACACTGAGAAAATCCTGTATTAAGGTTAGCACTATTACTTAAGTATAAGATTCTCTTCTTCTCACTTCTATTTACTGCTTCCTTCTGTTCCTTCTGCATCTTTCTTTACCTCTTCAGTTTTAGTTTCAGTAGTTGGTGCTGGTGTAGGTACTGGGTCTACTTTAGGTTCTTCTTGAGTAACTTGCTTAATCTCTTCTTCTTTTTTCTCTTCAGCAGGTATCATTTCAGTAAGAGTATGAACACCAATATCATTTGATAATAAAATATCTTCGTTCTTTTCTCTTGCTTCAGCAAGGCTACTTTTAATAGATTCCCTTTCTTCGTCTGTGTAATCTTTTGGTACGCTTAAAATAAAGCGATTGTGTTTTATGTTTGTCATTTAATTTTTCCTCCATTTGATTATCCCCATAGGGACATTGCTCCAACAATAATTAATAATGATAAGATGATTGTAGAAAATAAACTTATATGTTCTTTAGTTACCACTTGATATAGTGTAAAAATAAACAAGACTATACAAATCACAATAAAGATTTTCATAAGAGCAAGTATTGCCATATTGTTACTAATAAACATAAGGGGTATATAAGTCTTTTCATTTAGCTTTATCTTTACAGTCTAAGTGATAGTTACTATCAGAGCCAATTCTACATTTAGACATTACTCCATCTTTTATCAATGGTTCTCCACAGTACCGACAACAAATTTAAAGTCTGCACTAACAGTATACCATTGTGTCTTTCTTAGTTTAATTTGTTTACTTAAACTATTATTATGAAAGTCAAATACTATTGTTGCTGGTCTAGTTCTAAACCAATTAATTAATCTTGTTATCCATTTCATTTTAATCCTCTCCCTAAATCTTTTACCTTAAGTTGGCATTCATACGAACAAACATCTTTCTTATACAGTTCATCGTGCTCAAGTATAACTTTGTAATGGCAAGGTCTACTATCGTAACATCGTTGTTCTCCTTCTTCTACTATCATGTGTGTTGGTAGTTTGTTTTCTAATCCACAAGTTGGTCTTCCATTATTCATTTTTTAATCCTCTTTTATTACATATATTGGAACTATCTTTTCAACAGGATAGTTCTTAGCAGAGAATCTCTTATCTGTTTCTGAATATAGAATTTCATATACTACATTATCATCAAGGTCATATACGTCTGCTGTTCCACTACCGTCACCAAACATAGCTTCAGAAATATAAGAATGACCTCTTCTTTGTAAGCCAAGACATACTTCTGCTTTCTTTAGTTCATGTTCGTTAGTATTATTAATGTTGTACCTTACACAATTAGTCTTACGATTACTTAGTCTAATCTTCTGAAGGTTATCATTAACACTTCTTAATCTAGTTAACTTGTTACGTTTGTTTGGCTTATTCATCCATTCATATGCCATCTTTCTTACCCATTAATTTTCTTTTCCTAATCAAACTATTAAGTTGTCTAACTAATGTATCTTCCATCTTGTTAACTATTCTTGGTGATTCAATTGCTTCTTTATTCTTTATACTATATAGTTTATTTTTTATTCTTTTTACTTCTACCCTGTCTTGTTTGATAGCTCCTTTTCTCCACCACCAATATCTTGCACGTTCTTCTGGAGTATACTTTCTATACTCTTTATATGTTACTGTAATCATCTCTGTCATTTAGATTACCCCCCAAAATTGCATAAGTTTTACTACAATCCATCCAAGAAATACAATTATTCCTAACCCAATTGTAATACTCATCCACGAAAAGAATAACATCCACCTATCTAATATTTTATCTACCATTTTCATTCACATAATTTATTTATTATTTCCTCCCTCTTTATTTCTTTATTACTAATATTCATTTTTGTAACACTCGTCATAGTAAGGACAGATAAACGTACCTGCTTTACAAGGATACTTGTTCTGGCTATAGTTTACCTTGGGCATTGTGTTAGTATCTATGTTTTCTTTAAGTTCTGAAAACCATTCTAGTATTTCAATCACTTTGTCTGTGTCATAATTAACATCAAACACAAACAGCTCTTGAGTTTGTTTACTTTCATAAACTAATACTCCTTTTTTTATTTTACAATAGTGCATATATAACTGTATCTGTGCTACATGTTCTGGCTTAGGAGAATAAACAGTCTTAGCATTAATAGATTTAAACTCTCCGATTCTTAGTTCTCCTCCTATTCTATACAGTAAATCTAATCTTCCATGAATGTTAAGGTTATCTCTAGGGATATTAATCTCATCATCAATATATAGTCCTGCTTGCTTAAAGTATTTAAGTATCCTCTCGTGAACATCATTACCATTATCAAATATCCTTAAGGTACGTGGGCTGAACTCTTGCTTTATTCCCTTGAAAGCTAACCATATCTTCCTTGGACATTGGTACACATCAGAACAAAAAAAATACTCCCTACTTCTATCCTCATTATTGTCAACTATAGCCTTATCAAGCATATCCTTTACACTAATAGTTTCAGTTTGTTCATTCCATTCCTTCCGTTTTTCTTCCATGTTTAATTATCCTCTCCATTTTATTCCAAAGGTCAATACTCATATCACATTTAAATTGATTAGCTGCTGCACTCATGAGTTGGATGTTCCCTTTTATGTATCCCTTAGTGTTATCTATTCTGTCCACACTTGGACTATTATACCTTGGTCTTTGACTTATCTCTAATTCAATTCCCAAAACTGGACAATACTTTGGTATTGGTGATATATCAGAAGGTTCAATGTTAAATTCTCTCCCATCATTTTTTGCTCTTCTTCTAATATTAGCACACATATATACTGACCAGACCTTACGTCTCTTAATATTCAAATCTTTCAAATACTTCTTATGTTTCTCTGGGTCTGCCTTTATCTCTTCCCACCTTTTTTTATTGTATGTATGTATTTTTTCTTTGTTACGATAAGTTTTCATCCTTTCTGGATTCTTCAGTCTATACTCTCTCATATAGGTATTGTAGTGTTCTCTGTTATTTGCTCTCCACCTAATCAAGTTTTCTTTATCAACTTCATCATACTTTTTTCTTGCCATATTTGTTATGTTAATTAAGAATTATATAAACCTTTCTATGCATTGATAATGATGTCATCACAATAATAGATATTATTTACAATCCTAAATGGAAGTTAGGAAACAAACATTCACCACACATAGGACAAACTAAACTACATCTAGGAGCTTTACAATGATAACACCAAGTATAACAAGGATTGTTTTTAATAAAATCCTCCTTAGTAAATTTCTTTTTTAATTTATATGGTTGGTCTATCATTACTTCTCTTTCAAACTGTTCAGCTCTTACTTTGTTTCTAACATCTCTTTCGAACTGAGCCTTAGCACTGTCATTTCTTATTTTACTACATGAACTACAGTAAGTTCTAAATATTGTATTCAGTGCTAATTTTCCACAACGTTTACAAATCATTTTCTTTTTACCTCTTTGTGTGAGACAATCTCTTTAAGACCAAGATGTATTATCACTGCAAAGATATGTGCACAAGGAATGTTGGTGTTTCCAAACAATGAATTGTGTTTACACGTACACTTAAACTTCTTAGTATATTGAACTCTATCTTTAATCTTATCTTTATTGTGTTCATTTGTAACAATCTTTTTAAGTGTTACGGTTACATTATAATTCTCTCCAATAGTATATTCATAAGACATAGTCTTACCATCATCACTAATGAATGAAGGTTCCTCTCTTACTTGTTGTGTCCTAGCATACATAGTAGCTTTCTTAATCAGTTCCTTGAATGGGTCTCTCATTCTATTCCTCCAATACATCTATAATGTATTTCTTATAACACTCGCTACATCTCTTAGATATAACTGACTTCTTCTCCTTACAATCTATACACTTATCTCTATTAATCAACGGTATTTTTGACATATACTTCACCATCCCCTTCTATAAAGATTACTTTTTTTGTTTCCCATTTACCTTCTTCATTCTTAACAGCAATCATTTGTTTAATCTTATTCTGTTTAAACGTAGTAGTTATACTTAATCTATCATAGTCTATTTCCATCTTTCTTAATTCCTCCAATAAATATTTTTTTCTTAAATCCCTTACGGTCAAACCAACACCAAGTCTCTACTTCAAACTGTTTATACTTAATAGAGAATAGTATATATGGTTTCATAGAAGGGAACTTGTTAGTCTTAAACTGGATAAGCTTTGTTCTCTTAGGTTTAATTGCTATCATATCAAACCCAAAATACTTATACAATGCAGAGAACAAGTCTTTATTCTTAATGAACCTACCTGTTTTCTCTGTAGTATCACATACCCAACCAGCTACCTCTAATACTTCTCTACCTTTTCTCACTGTATTTGCTCCTTTGGTTTTAGTATTAATCCTTTTTTTGCTCATTTAGTTTCCTCTTTGCTTCATTATATGGACAACCTTTACATACTACTAACTTACCTAGCTGTTCAAGTAAAGACCTAGCATATGGACATCCAACATTGTACTCTGGTTTAGGTTTATCAAATGCTGTGTGGATATGTCTAAGTAATACTTCTGTAGTAAAGTAAGTAAATAATACATTAATGTTCCAGTTAAATACTACATCAGTTACTTCTTTACTAGACTTACCTTGTCCAATTAGTCTGTTAATTATAAAGAAAAGTATTCTCTTTCTACAATCTCCTGTGTCTTCTGAAGTAAAATATTTCATACAATTCATATCAGCTTTAATATTACTATCTATTGGCTGCCAACGTTTCATTCTATTGTTGAATCTTTCATAGTCTTCTTTAACCTCAGCAGGTATGAAATTCTTACCATTGTCAACAGTCTTAAGTAGTATCTTTCTTCTTCCTGTCTTGTTATGTAAGCCATACTCCATTCTAACAAGGTGGTTACCAGTAAGTTGGAAGTCTACATCGAACTTCTTTATGTTACAGTCAGCGTGTTTACAAGATACTTCACAACCAAGCATCCAAGATATAATCTTCTTCTTAAGGAATGCTCTCCTATGTCCTTCAACGTTGTTTAGTTCTGGCCAATAACTATGTATATGATAAGACTTGTTTCCAGAATAGAACTTAAGGTAAGATATACCTTTATCGTTCATCATCTTCTCAATCTTGACAGAGTTCCGATAGTTATCTTTTCTCTTAGGTAAGTCTCCTTCTATTACTATTTCATCCTTGAACACATCTCTATGGTTAGGTTGAAATCCGTTAAGTGAATTCCAGAAGTCAAAGAAGAATCTACTTTTATAGATAAAATATTTCCAATATCCTTTAGAGAACTCAGCAGCGACACGGAAGTTACCATACTTTTTATAATGTTTTCTCATCCAGTTTATTGGTTCATTCATTATTCAATCACCAATTCATTACCACAAACCTCTAAATCTCCACCGTTTTTATTCTTGTTCTTATAAGAGTTGTATGCTTTCATTAAGTCATTAGCAATAGAAGTAAACTCAGCTTCGTTCTTACTATACAAATCAACAATCTGTAGGATTCTTTTAAAGTGAAGAGAATGTCTACCTTCCATTTGACTGATGTTAGTTTCATCATAAGGATATCCCTTAAGTTCTTTAAAGTAATTACTTCTGTACCATATTAAACTCTTAATAGTTCTTACAAAGTCTACAGTATTCATCTTAGCTAAGTCTGTAAAGTCTTTACTACCACTAAACTGAGCCATTTCTAACTTACCATCTAACCTAAAAGGAATGAACCTATCTCTAACAGCTTTTTGAAACACTGAATCAAAGAACTTATCTCCTTGTCCAACTTCTTTATAGTATTCAAAGTTGTTAAACAAAATAGTAAGACTTAATTTAGAGATATCATACTCATCATAACTGTCTCCTGTTATTCCTCTACTTGATTTTTGATACTTGTTCTTCATATCTCCTATCTGTAGTAATAGCTCTTGCATTAAATCCTTTTGAGACTGTTCTAAGTTAGATAACTCATTAAGAACAATTATCTTATTAGTTAACCTGTACTCTACTGCAGGCATAGTTCTAGGATTAATTACTGTAACGTCCCCCATAAGTAGACCAAGAACGTTATAGATACAGTCCTTTCCAAACCCTGCTTCTGAACTTATTCTAGCGTTTACTCTTGATACTAATCCAGTCATAGCTATAAGTTTCATTAACAAGAAATGTCTATCGTTGTTATGTTTGAAATTAGCAATGTCATCTACCATTTCTCTAAAGTCTTTAGTCTTCTCTGACCTAATCTTTACTGATGCCCATTCGTTTACTATGTTCCATACCTTTCCCCTATAAGGGAATTTGCTAGTGTTTTTAATCTTAATAGGGAACTTATCTCCTGCATCAATATCAATTAAGTACCTTTCTTTTCCTAACTTAAATGCCCAATAATAGTTATCTCTTATTACTACCTGTTCTTCAAGTACAGCTTTAGGAACTATTCCAGAAAAGTACTGCTCTCTAAATGATTGTAAGGTAGAGTAGTCCCATTTACTCATCTTCAACTACCTCTACCCTAACTAACCTAGTATTCTGAAATGGTGTAGTCTTATTGCACATAGGACACATTACTGGTTGACCATCAACAGGAGCATTAGTAACGTTCTGACTATACTTTGCTATTGAAGACCAATACAAGTTTGTAGGAATAGATTTATATTCTATAATTTCCTTACAATAATTACAAGGCATTCCATGTTTAATTTTCAATTCCATTTTATTTTCTCCAAGTTAGATTTCTATCTGTCCAACTTCTTTACTTTTCAAAGATTTACTTTCTTCAACCTTTTTCTTTCTTGTCTTTGATAGTCCTAACGATTTCTTTACAAAGCCACCATCTATTACTAAAGAATTATTTTTCTTAACAAAATAAATACAAACCATTATCCTTTCCCCGTCTACATATTTCTCTGGGTCAGGTAATGCCATTGGAAATAATCCTTTAATGCTACTCTTCTTTTTACATTCACCGAACTCAGGCAAATCATTTTGCGTTGTCATCTTTCCCCTTGATTTCTATTTCAATTTGTTTGTACGCTTCTCTTAATCTTACACCACTACCAGTTAAACTAAACCACCTAACCCTACCATCTTTGTAAGATTCAACTATGTTTACTTTCTCTAACATATTAAGTATTTTAAATACGTGTACATATGTAGTGTCGCAACATTTCATAACCTCTGTTCCACTCATTTTATTCCTAAGAACAAGTAATACTTCACCAGTTCTTGGAATTAAGAACTCCCTTTTAAAGGGGAGATTCATTTTAAGTGTTCCTCATATGTTTGGTTAGCCAGTTCTTCAGTGAACCCATTTTCTTTTAGGTGTGTTACTGCAATGTTCTTAGCATTCTCATCTTCAGTATTAACATTACCAGCCACCATCTTTTCTCTAAGTGCTTTAATTAAATCAGCTTGTCCTTGATTTAATATTACTCCATTTACCCTAGAAAAATCTTGTTCTTCTTCTATACGGGATTGGTGGGCACCAACTGTACCCACTTCTTGTTCCTTGTATATCATATACTTGGTAGCTAATCCCGTGCCTGTTCGTTCTACTGTATAAGTAAAGTTCAAACAGTTAGGTTCTTTATCCATTACTTTCTGTAACATCTCATCACAAGTTGGTGGTAAGTCTAATACTTTAGTTTCACCATCAACTAATACTTCTCTTATACAAGATACTGCCCATCTAAATCTAACCTTTTCTTCTACTGGAATTTTAGTTCCTGCTTCTCCAAGTGTTTTACTACCTGCTTCAAACGGAACTACATCACCATCTTTGTAGAATTTATGTTCTGTATTGTCCCAGATTTTAAATTCTTTCCTTGCTTTCTTATCTAGTGGTTGAAACTCTAGTGTCGTTATGTCTTTTCTTTTAATATATTTACTCATTTTATTTTTCCTCCTTGTTACCTTTGCACAGGGTGCAATGATTATCAGTTATTTCTTAAAGTGATTTCCCATATTGCATTCAGGACAGACTACTCTACTAGATTTAGCTATTCCCCTAAATATTTTTCTACATCTCCTGCAAGTTCTCAGGTATGTCTTATCCTTGGAAATATGTGTTAAGGTCATGGTCTTTCCTATGTGTATCTCCAATTAACTCCATCTGTTCAATCCTTACAAATCGTTGTATGTCACCATCGTTGTTATGTTCAAGGTTACTTTGGTAATACTTAGCTAAAG
>Ga0222640_1000048_pt1 | contig 39090 bp, 55 predicted proteins | sample AntAcemetagen187_FD_181144 | JGI IMG/M metagenome (GOLD analysis project Ga0222640, IMG submission 181144) | Saline water microbial communities from Ace Lake, Antarctica - #187 | ecosystem: Environmental > Aquatic > Non-marine Saline and Alkaline > Saline | place: Antarctica: Ace Lake... | reverse complement strand
AATTATCATTAGCCCATTTACGGAATGGTTTTTCTTCTTCCTTTGTTAATTCTCTAAATAAATCCATTTTAATTCCCCGGTATATGATACGGTTAATATTTAATCACATAATGACATAATCAAGATTATTTTCATATTCGATTAAATCAATTATATATTTATCATATTCGGTATAATCTTGTATTTTGGTATTATCCCGGCATTCTATAATAGTACAATCATCCCAACACGTTTTACAATTCCCGTTAAAATATCCCCCCGGCATTTTACCAAAACCTAATTTATCGTTTAATGTTTTGGCTTTTCTATTTCCCACATCAACATTATTATTATAAATATTTACTTTAATTACTGTATAATGCTTTTTATTGTTAATAAATTCTATTTTATCTGTGTAAAAATAATATATCCCGGTTATCATTGTACAATCCCCTATTTAAGCGTTTAAATTATGAATTGATATAATACTACAAACAAGATATGATAACGGCGTTAAATCCCATTGAACGAAGTTTTTTCGCTATTCTGTATGCACGTTTCAGAGTTTTTATTCTAAATTCTTGTATAAATGTGTTATTGAGTGAATAAATTCGTATAATCATTTCAAGTCTTTCTTTATTGTCTATTGCATATTGTCGCTGTCTTTCTACTTCTTTTTTTTGATTAATAATATCTAATTCTTTCTTTCTTTTTTCCCATTTAAAATATTTTTCGTCTTTTACTATTGGCCCGGCCTTAATAACTTGTTTTATTGCATAAGGGATTTTGGATTTAATCTTAAAAACAGTTGTATATAATATCATATTGTCAAGTTTTCGGGAATAATCATTTAAATAATGTTCTTTGTAAATTCTTGCATGTTTAAAACGCAATTTTATTTCTTCCAATTCAGTACACATAATTTGTAAATTGGATATATGTGATTCCATCGGGAAAAATAAATCCTCATCATTGCTATAATATCCCAACGGGAAAACATAATCACAATATATAACTGTTTTATGGGCCGGAATAGCGCTTAAGCATCCCGACAAATGACCGGCAGTTGTTACTGAGTCTTTTCTTGTTGTTATTAAAACATAATCACCGGGGATATGCCGGGCCATTGGAAAATGATGTCCATAAGAATAAATCGTTTTATTCTCAAATTCAATGTTTCCACAATATCCCGTATCTTGTTTTTCATTGGCCCAAAAATGTAATACTTCCGAATGATTCGATAAATGTTTTTTCATTGCGTACACCTTTCAATAAAAATTAATATTAATAAAATAACTTAACTTAACTTAATATAACATTAATATTGATTCTGTCAAGTAAAAAATGCAATTTATTTTCCGGGGATTAAAAATAGTTTAAAGATAAAATATTATCGTTTATCTATTCGATAAAACAATATCGCAATAGGGGAGTGAGATAATTAGAAATAGTGATAATACTATATTATTATTTATTATTCTTACTATTTTGGTTAAAAATTCTCGGCCTCGGAATACATAGTTTTCAAGTCAAACGTTTTCAAATAAAAAAAGGCCCTATATTTCAAATAAGGCCTTTCAAATAATAGTTTTCAAGTGAGAATTCAAATTTCTTTCTCCCGGTGTTACTGTTTTAAATCATAAACATCAATTACACAATCAATATCCTTTGCCTCAAACACCGTTATAAGTTCTTCTTGAATTTGAAATTCGTTTATTGCTTCGGGATGTTCTTCATCATACTTAATAACAATTTTAAAATATGAGTGCATTCTATTCCCTTTCCATATCACATAAAAAGTTTTGTATTTCAGACTCTAAATCTAAGCATCTTTGTTGTGTGTCATTCTTTATAAACCGGATTGTCTTAAAATGCAATACTGTTCCGACCGTTATAACGATTGCAGTATATGAGACAAGAAACAATAGTAAATAGGTCATAGTGTTATATACTCCCGTTTGCAATACAATCACGTTTTAATCCATGAGAAACTTCCCAATGAATCGGATAATTGTTTTCACGGCAATACCACCATTTATTTTCATTCCAATACTTCCGGGGAATCCATTTGTTTTCTTGCATAGTTTCTAATGCCGTAGTTTTATACTGCTCCCCGTATCCATAAGTAAAAGGTGTTACAATCGTTTTACTGTCTTTTACTCTTATGATTCGATTGCTATGGTATGTATTACCATTTACTTTATCAAACCATTTAACAGTTTTGGAAATAAATTTAATTTTCCTCTCAGCCATTTTCCGTCTCCTTTGTTTGGTTAGTAAATAGGTTATATTATTCATCTCCATAATCGTGAACAATGTCAATACTCATTTGTAATATAAATCCCCGTGCTTCTTTTTCATCTTCACTTAAATCATTATCGCCAAAATGGTCTTGGCAGTCCTCAAGGTCTTGCGCTGTGTTTTGAAACCTACAATAACTCATGTTACTCATTTTCCGTCTCCTTTATTTGGTTAGTAAGTTAAGTTAAGTAACAATATACTCCTTTATTTCATTCTGTCAAGAAAAATCTTTTGAAATGCTAAATAAAATAAATTGGAACCCTTTTAAGTCTTACGTGTTTAATATGTGAAAAGGGAGAAGAAGTTAAGTAAAGTCTAATATAGTTATAACGCTATAAACTTGACATTCCCGGGAAGATTCCGTAGAATAAACCTATGCCATTGCGCAAACAATTTTACGGATGCCCCGGGGATGTCTCCCGGTACGTACTGACAGATTTCAAATAAGGTCTTCCCGGGAGCCTTGTATAGATTTCAAACCAAACTCCCCCGGGAGAGAAAGGTAGGTTTCAAATGGTTGATGATTTAGACAAAGAGATGGGAATTGAAGATGCTCAGATAGTTCCTGTGCGTGAAGGCCGGATGGTAGTTACTCCCGGTGAGTCGAGCGATATGCCAACTTTTAATTCAGATGCAGAAGTGAACCGGTATGTAGACCAAGTAAGGCGTAAGAACGAGGCAATTACCAAAATAACCGAGCTTGCAATCCAACAGCTTTATCCAAGCGATTTCACAATGTTCGGAAAAACGCTTTATCTCGAAGGACATGGATGCGTTAAACTGAAGAAATATTTTGGTATCTCTGTAATGGATATGGAGCGCATTCCTCTCCGAGGCCTAGAAATACTCGAAAGCGATACTGCAAAGCGCCAGAGAGTAACGTATCGTGCAACATTTAAAATGGGGCAAATGCTCGATGTTGGTTTTGGAGAATGCGATACTCATTTTAAGCTTTTAGGCAAAACGAGTGAAGGATATAAAGAAGTTGATAATATTGAAATCACTCACATGGAAGGTGTTGCCCGGACAAAGATGTATCGTGACGGTATCTCCCGGCTTCTTGGCCTCTCAGGTATCACTTTGGAACAGTTGAAAGACCTTGGATTCGATACGAGTAAGATTGGTAAGGTTGAGTTTAAGGGCGGCTCTCAGGGCGGTAATAAGGGTGCTTCTGACCCTGAGACAGTAGAATCAAAGCATGAGATTGCCATGATGCTCATGTCCATGTCAAACGATGATAAAGAAATTGCCGCAGACATGCTTGAGAGATATACTCAATGGGAAACGAAGGACAAAAAGAAAATGAAGGGTAAGCGGTCTGTTAAACTTCTCACTGAGAATCAAGTCAAATACAACATCGATAAAATTAGAGACGATTATCACGAACATCTCAAGGCTCAGAAGAATCAACCGGCAGAGGAAGCTCCTGTTGAGGTTCCCCCGGAACTTGTTGCACCTGACAAACCTGATGTGCCACCTTCTCCCCCGGTCGATGGAGATGATGATGATTATCAGCCTGATTTACCATTTTAAATAATTTGAGGGGGCGAGACTCCGGTGAGGGTCAGGACGTAATTCCTTATACGATGTCCGGGTTTGTAGCGGTTAGGATAATATCGATTAAATTACCGTGTGGTTGAAGCGGTGGAAGCCCTATTAAAGCCCCCAACATTAAACCGAGGATAATATGAAATTTGAAAGAACAGCAGAAATTCTAAAAACCATTGGGCATACAAAAAGACTCCAAATTGTAATACTTCTTCTCTATCGTACAGAAGTAAAGTCTGGTGCTATCGCCAAAGCAGTAGGTATGAAGCAGTCTTTAAATTCACAACAGATTACAATATTACGATTAAGCGGAATCATTAAAGCAAGACGAGTAGGAAATGAAGTATATTACAGCCTTGTAGAAAGCATGAGAATACTAATTCAAAATATTGTTACATTCCAAGAAATGTACTGAGGATAACATGGAAAATCAAATGAGCTTATTTGGCAACATTGGCAAAAACCGTAAAGGAGTAATGATTCCTGTTTCAAATCCAATCAGCCAAGAAAATAAGACAATGGAAACATTTCACGGAGCAGAATACACACCGGCAAAGGATAAAGAACGGCTTACCCGGCAGATTTATCGAATCTATGACTGCATGAAAGATGGGGAGTGGCGTAGCCTTCCTGAAATAGCAGAGATAACCGGTGATGGAGAGGCTTCAATTAGCGCTCAGTTGCGTAATTTACGAAAAGAGGGTAATGGTAGCCACACAGTAGACAAAAGGCGCTCAGGGGCTAAGTCTGGCCTTTGGGAATATAAGTTAATTCCAAACACAGAGGGAGAACATGGACAATAAACAACTTCAGGTAATTGTTAAAGAATCAGGGCTTCAGAAAACAGAGGCCGAAGAAATCCTCGAAACATTCAATAATATCTTTGCTCTTGTCGGAGAGTGGGAGAAGGAAGCATTTGACATTAACATCACGCATGAGTCTCAGATTGTGGACATGCAACGTGCCGGGGTAGGGCGTAAGGTTATCCAAAGAGTTCGGCTTGACCTCGAAAAAGAGCGCAAGCGCAAGAAAGAGAATTCTCTCCGTAGAGGTCAGACTATCGATGCAATCGCAAAAGTTTACAGAACTATTCTTGAACCAATCGAGGACCATCTTGACAAGCAGGAACATTACATCGAAATCAAAGCAAAAGAGGAAGCTCGGGTCCGCAGGGAGAAGTATGAGAAAGAGCAGGAAACCGAACGACTTCGCAAGGTGAATGAGGACTGTATAGAGCAAGCGAGGATTCGGAAAGAAAACGCTCAACTCAAACGTGCTTTGGATGAGAAGAATAAAAAGCTTTTAGCATCCAAAAAGGAAGTGCGTGTTGCGAAAAAAACAATTCAGACTGCCGAAAGCAACCTTGAACTCGTAAAGGGTGTTATCGTCAAAAAGGATGAGGAAATAAAAGAAATCAAAACCGAGCATGAGGATTTGAAACAAAAAGTAGGACAAACTTTAAAATGTCCAAATTGTTCTTTCGTTTTTCACATTGACGAGAATATACTCGGATAAAGATGTCGGCCCCCGTTGAGAGACAAAGGCTTTATTGTTAAGACAATATTTCCGGGAGATTTCCACCGGGGCCGCACATCACAAAGAGGTAATTTAGGGGATTAATATAATGGCAGATACAATCGTTGAAAAGTACTATAAGCATGTAGCAAAACAAGCAGGAAAGCCTTGGCCGCAACACGCAAATCGCTGTTCATCAATCGGGTTTCCGTGCGTTAGAAAGCTTGTATATGACCTCGTTCGCAGGGACGCTCTACCTGACATAGACCCGGGACTTCAGGTAATATTCAATGAAGGGAATCGGCAGGAGCTTATTATCCAAAGAGATTTACTCGATATGGGTGTCGAGATTATTGAACAACAGTCTGAGGTATCTTTCCCTCAGCACCGACTATTTGGTCATATAGATGGTATGTGGGTACAGAGCAGAGTTCGGAGAGTAGTTGACTTCAAAACCATGAGCCAGTATTCGTTCCAAGGAGTACAAGAGCTTAGTGATTTCAATAAACATTACTGGCATCTCGCATACATCGGTCAGATGAATCTTTACATATACGGTAAGGGAGTCAAAAGAGGCTTTTTCCTTTGTAAAAACAAAAACACCGGGGAGCTAAAGCAATTCGATGTAGAGCTTGACATGAAAATAGTTAAGGACTGCTTCAAAAAGTGTGATTATATTAACGTCATTGTTGACGAAATCAAAGCAATGCTTCTCGAACAATATCAAATACATGACATCGCTGACTTTAAACAGGAAGATGATTTTACTGATTACCTTGCAATTAAAAATGAAATTGCTCAAGTTATAGAGGACAAGCTACCGGAACGTCTCAATAAGGACGAGATATGCCAGTATTGTCCTTACAGAACAATTTGCCTTCCTGATGAATACCGTGAGGCCCACGCCCGAGTTCTTATTGACACAAAGCTTGAAGCTATCCTTGATAAGCGCCATCCATTAAAGATAGTAAAAAAAGAGTTTGATACTGTCGATAAGCAAGCGAAGGACATTATTAAAGCCGCAAACTTGGATTATTTTGTATGCGGAAACTATGAGGTTAAAGTTAAGCGAGGCAAAAAAATAACAGTCAACATCGACCCTATAGAATGATTAAAGTCGAGTCATTTAATGACAAGCATGTTTTTATAACCCATAATTCAAGTGTGGTTATAATAGAACTTTATGAAATAGATTATGTTATTAATAAGCTCACTCAATTTCAGATAATGGTTGAATGTAGGAAGGAAGATAATGAAAAAGCATGAGTATTTCTCACGGAAATACATAAAACTTATAAATAATTTTATAAAAAAACACCCTGACGATGTGAGAAAGAACATCGGGGTAATATGTGAGGGTAGGGCAGAGTTGGTTGCGTCTCTTGCGTGGGGTGAAAAGCCTAAATGCACCGTATGTGGACAAGAGATGTATGAAGATACAATCAACGACCCTGACAGTAAAATAGGGTGGCCAAGATGGTTCTGTGCGAACAGTAAATGTCAGGACTATCAGGCAGTTATTAGGAGATGGCGATTAGAGGAACAGAATTACGAAGGGAAAATAACTGAAAGTACGGGTATCCCCGAACTCTGTGAAAAAATGGGAATCCCGTCAGGTTTACATTCAATGACTCTCGAAAACCTCACATTTGACCATACCTCAAAAGTAAAAACAAGAGTTGTAGCCAACGAATGTCTGATAATTAACGGGAAAGACAGGACTCATTTAGCAATAGGGCTTCTCTTAAAATACGGTAAGAACCGGCCTTATAAATGTTGGTTCCAGTCTGTGCCTCAATTATACTCACTCATTCAGCAGAAAATTGCAAACGATGAAGATTACGCCATCATAACAAACAGAATTGTCGATTATGATTTACTTGTACTCGAAGATATTGGCTCAATAAAACTAACAGAACACAGGCGAGATATTCTTTATCAAATTATTTCATCCCGGTATTTTGAGCATCGGCAGACCATTATAACGACCCCATTTTCCAAGGATAAAATAGACAATGACTTCGGTGACGTTTTCGGAGAGAAAATAAAAGAATACGCAACTATCGAAATGGGGGGATGATGAAGGGTACGAATCGATATGTAAATACTTTCTTTTGGGAAGATGGGTATATAAAGAAGCTTGACGTTGATGGCAAATTAGTGTTTATTAACCTACTTACAAGCTCTATGTCAAACATACTTGGCATATTTGAGATTACTGCCGAGCGCATTTCTTACGACACATCCATTCCCGAAAAGAAAATAAGGGAGATAATAAACGCTTTTATTAAAGACAAAAAAATGGCGTTTGATGATGGATATATTATAATCCTGAATTTTTATAAACATCAGAAAAGAAGCAATACCCACATCAGGACTGGGATGCTCAATATTGCAAAAAGCCTTCCTCAAAACATTCAGGACAAGTATATCAAATACCATAAGGACGAGATGCTTGATGTCGGCCTGTTTAACAAAAAAGATGAGGATAAAGAGTCACTAAAAAAACAAAAGATAATAAAAAAAGGAAAGGGCATTAAAGACTCACATCCCGAGGCTTATGAACTGCTTAATGCTGAATTCTCAAAAGAAAACATGAAGTTACTCATCGACCCCCTGCGGTTTATCTCTGAAAAAGATAAGGTTGTGTCCCTTTACTCTCCAACTGAGTATGTCCGAGGCCGGTTAATGAGGGATGATTTAAGAAAAGAATCTTTGATGGATGCTTTTGGTATGGATGTTGAAGTAATAACCGATGAGGTAAAATAATGGCAAGCACATCCCCGGTGCAGAGAACATTGGCGGTCCTTAAAGATAAAGGCGTATTCCATCGAAAAGTTGAGGTTACTGGAAAATACCCAATGCCGTTCGGTAAAAAATATGATTTGCTAAACATTATTGATATTTTAGTTTTAGATAAATATGCTCTTGGCATTCAGGTATGCGGACAGGATTTTCAGTCTCACGTAAAAAAGATAACGGTTGATGAGGTTGAAAATACAAGAGCTTGGCTGAAGGCCGGTTGTCGTATAGAAATATGGAGTTGGCGAAATTTGAAAGTAAAACGTGGCATGAAAGCCCGTAAATGGACTCCGAGGATACAGGAAATCACACTTAAAGACTTAATAAAGGAGTAATTATGGCCGCAACAAAGATTCACCCCGTATCAGTAAGCATGACAGCAGAACTCAGCGATGATATTGAGGCATCGGTTAGCAAGCATAGAGATAAGTATAAATCTCGCCATCACTTTATTCTCTGTGCTATCAAAAATGAACTGGCGAGGAATAAAAGGATTAAAAAACCATGTTAGAAGAACGTAAAATTGTAAAACCAAAACTTCCCCATATTATCATCAATGTAAAACGGGAAGTAATGGAAGATGTTGAATGGCTTTATGACCTTATTTATGAGGAAATGAAAGACAAGAATGTTCCCATTCTTAAGGTAAAGCAATTCCTAAAAGATTATCATGTTGCAAAAAAATCAGAAAACCCGGATAAGGCCCTGCTTAAAATGTATCGTTCGTGGGTTGCAATTCGGGTAGGGAAGGAAAATCAGGATGGTAAAAAAGAAAAAGACGGATACAGCCTCAACACAGCCGAAGATTGATTATATGCACCTTCTCAAAACTGAGAAGTACAAACACAAGAAGGCCTATAAATACTATCTTGAGCTTGGGCCGGAGCGTACATATCGACTCGTTGCAGAGGCTTTTAAGACAACAATTACGAGCGTCCAGAAATGGGCGCTTAGTTTTAACTGGCGGCAACGTGTTATTGAAGCAAGTGACTATGTGCGTGGCATGGATAGCTCATTAAGCAACCCAGTTCCTACTATTAACGAGGTAGAGGGGCAGACGCAAGTCAGGGGAGTAGTGAACCAAATAAGTAAAGTGATTGAGGGCTGTTTTATTGTCAATGAAGAAGGAAAACTTGTCCCAACATTTGACATACGACATGCAAAGGATTTTCTTGATTTAGTGAATGCAGAGAAGGAACTTATCAAGCTATACATCGAACTGGCCGGGAAGGATGAAGATGGTAAGTCCCGAGCAGAAAATGAAATGAAAAAACAATTAGGAAAAATGACCGATGAACAAAAAATCGAACTCCTTAGCTCTCGCCCAAAAGATATTGAGGAAGGATATACTGAACAGGCTGATTCTGAAACCGGCAAAGACAGTAACGGAAGTGATGCTGTTCCTGAAAGCGATGAACCGGCCAGTAGTGGGGACGAAAGTTAATTGCAGAATTACCGACAGGGAGACAGGGGAGCTTATTGTAAACCCTAACCATATATCCCCTTTTGATATATTCTGTGATTTAATTCTTGATAAGTCAAATTATTATGTGATATGGGCGAACCGGGGCGGTTCAAAGACGTATATCTATGGTGGACTTGATACCTTCTATAAATCAATTACGAAGCCAAATTACTCCACAAAGATTCTCGGTGGTTCTGAGGGACAGTCTCAATTATCTTATGATGCTATGAGGGAATTTGTTGACATCACAAACACAGAAAAAGAATTGTTTAAGCATCCCGGGCTATTGAAACAGTCTGGCAATTTAAAGAACGGCTCAAAAGTCTCTATCCTTACAGCTTCCCCAAAATCTGTTCGAGGCCCTCACACAATATCGCTCAAGCTCGATGAGGTTGATGAGATTGACCCCATCATCTATGAGTATGCCCTGTCTATTCCTCAGTCAAAATTTGGGCATCCCTCTGTCCTCGGAATGTTCAGTACAAATCATCATGTGAACGGTCAGATGGATTTAGCTATCGCTCGGGCCGCAAAAAAAGGTCATAAAGTTTATCGGTACTGCGTATGGGAATGCCTTGAGGCGTGTGTAGATTTTGAATGTTCAACATGCCCCCTTGCCTCTTTCTGTCCGGGGGAACACATGAAGGAAGCAGATGGGTATTACAAGATTCAGGACTTCATTGAAAAGCTCAATACCCTTTCATGGGATTCAATACAACGAGATTGGTTGTGCATAAAAACAGGTCGTGGAGACTTGGTATATCAAGAAGAATGGGATGAGGAAATACATTTAGTAAATGCAAGGCTTAACCTCTCAGCGCCCGTATATATTTCTGTTGACTTTGGGGGAGCAAACCCTTTCTCGGTAGGTGTATGGCAGGAAGCGCCCCCTGAACTCGGAGATGATGCGTATATCAGAGTTACGGAAGTCTTTAAGGCTAAAACTACCAACGGTAAAGTAATAAAAGAGTGCAAGAAAGCGCCTTGGTGGAAGAATATAGTAGAAATGATTCCAGACCCGAGGCGGCCTGATTGTATTGAGGAATGGGAAGATGAATTTTTACTCAGTGGGTTGAATGTAGAAGTGAACCTTCCAAATACTGATGTTGACCCCGGAATAGAGAATGTAAAATCAGCACTCAGCCCCACACTCGGGAACCCTAAAATATTTTTCAATAGAATCTGCAAGGAATGCCGCAGAGAATTTGCAAGCTACAAAGTAAAGAAGCTTCCTGCCGGTAATTATGTAATCGTAAAAGCAATGGACCATACAATGGATGAAATAAGATATTTTGTCGATGTGAAAATTGCCAGAGGCGGTAACGTAGGGGCCGAAGTTTTAGACCATGATACGAATCCAATATAAAAAAGTGCTTGACAAAAAAGATTCTTTAATATAATTTGCTTACAAATAGCTATATAGCAACTTAACTATACTTAAATGTGGGCAAGTTATGAATATTCTCAGTAAGGCAACTGAGTTATTCGATAGAGAATATCGGATAATTCAATCCGATAGAAGCCTTAAATTCCTTCGACAACACATGAAAGTTATGCAAGCTACAGTTGACGTTGCTTTATCCAATGTGCAGGATGTGGACGCTCAGAACAAGCATTACACCGGAAACCCCTATAACACTTATTCCTCTCAAATAAATGCACTCAGTAACAAATACAATCTCACGGCAGATTGGGGATGTATGATATGCAAAAATATCGTAGATGTTCGGTCTGCTTTCCAAATTGGCTCAGGCGTACAGGTAAGAAGCTCTAAAAAATATCCCGATATAGAGAGAGAGCTTAAATTTATCAATGAGTTCATGGAATTCAACAACATCAATGAGGATAGACCCCACGAATGGGCTACAATGAGTGAACTTGAGGGTAAGTCACTTCTACATATCTCCCCGGATGAAAAGAAAAAGAATATCAGGGTTGTTTTAAAGCCTTACAAGGAAGCGCCATATAAAGTGACCGCAGAGAAGGGAGATTTTTCCCATTATGTCAGGGCGCAGTACGAAAGCTCTGACACATCGAAGAATTTTGATTACGCTGAACCCGAATTTGTTTATCTGAAGTTCGGTGGTACTGCCTCAATGGTGAATAATACTCCCCCAAAAGTTGCCTTTGTTCTTGCCCACATGGAATATCTCGATAAAGAATTGTTCGATTGGAGAAAGAACAACCATCTTTATGCAAGTCCGACCCCTGTATTTAAGGTAGAGTCTGAAGCTCAGGCTAAACAGTTGCGAAACGTCTTAAATACTATCAACTGGCGCTTAGGCATGACGATTGTAACTACCGCACAGTTCACGCTTGAAGGCTATCAGGGTGAGGGATATACAACCATCATGGAAGCAATTCAGGGTGATATAAAGATTATATCAGGCACAACCGGTGTACCTGTCCACTTTTTAGGATACCCGGACCTTTTGAGCAACAGAGCCACCGCAGAGAATCTTCTTGAACTTATTGAACTTTCCACAACCAAAGAGCGCAAGACATGGGTATCAGGATATGATGAGCTTTTCGAGAAGGCAATCGTTATGTATAATGAGAATTTTAAACAAAACCTCAGACCTGATGCCGTGAATGCAATTTTACCGTTCTCATCTTCTGAAAAGCTAAGGCTTATTGGAGACACTTATCTCCCGATGTATATGGCGAATGCAATCTCTCTGGAAACATTGTTATCATTCCTGAGTTCTGATATTGATATTAAAGAGGAAATTAAGAAAATAGAAGTAGATGTTAAGAAAAAACAATTAACCCAAACGAGTCCAAACAATGAAAATATCCCTTCTGGCAACAGCGCAAGCGATGTCTCAGGCAGAAATTGAGGAAATAGTAGACCCTCAAAAGCTTAATGAGATTAAGACAAAAGAGGAACATCCCGAGATTAAAGTATTTTCGGTTGGGCATGAAGGCGATGCCAATCTTACTTTCCCGGGAATGGGACACAGGGTTACAACTTTCCTAAAAGGCGCTGTAAATGCCATTTATGAAAAACTTCCAATCAGCACTCCGCTATTTGAGAAGCATGAGCCTACTGGAAACGAGCATGAAGGAAGGGTCAAGATTGGAGAAGTTGTTGGAAAGTCGCTTCAAAACATTGGAGATAAGCTGAATGTGCTTGCCGCAGTATATGTTTATCCTCAATTTAAACAGAAACCGTTTAATGTCGCCTCGATAGAAACGAATATTGCAACTGAAACGGATGGCGTGGCAAATTGGCCTGTTGCAATAGACAAAATCTCAGGAATAGCACTCGGTAATTCAGCCACAGACAAACCGGGATTTCCTGAAGCAACCTTGGTGGGGGCTATGCAAGCCTTTGCCGGAGAAGGAAACAATGTAATGAATATCCAAGACATTAAGAATGCAGTTGCAACCGGTCAACACAAACCTTCTGACATTTTCGATGCTGAGACGCTCAAGGCAGACAACATTGTTGTCGAGCATATCAAAACCGAAAAGCATGATTTGTGGAATCAGAACCAAAGACACCTGAAAGAGATGGACGAACTTAAAGGCCAAATCACTTCCGCAGACGAAACACATGCAAAAGAGACAAAAACTCTGAAGTCCGAAAACCTCGTACTTAAATCAACGGGTGTCCTCGGTGCTATCATCGGTGAAAGAAAGCTTCCTGAACCACAGGCGAAGTATCTAACTTCTGAACTTACTAATTTCAGAACCGAAGCCACAGATGAAGCAACAATGAAGGAAGATTTGAATAAGTTTGTTGATACCGGGTTGGAAAAGCTCAAATCGGTAGCAGAGATTTTGGGTGTGAAAGTTGTGGGAGAAAACGAGAATTCGCAAAACACTGAAACTAATGAGACGAACGCACACGTTAACCCCCAAAACCAAACATCTGAGGCTCCGTTCAGAGGCGACCTATCTGACCCCGGTAAAAACAACCTTATCCCGGGGGGTGCGGCAGAAAAAGCAGCCCAAATTGTCTAAATATTTATTTATGTAATACTTTAATTTTTTAATCCTTTTAGGAGTGTAAAAGATGGCTATCGGTGGTACTGCCTTTAAACTCCGGTCCTCAACTCTCGGTGATACTTATACAGTTTTTGAGTATGACGGTCATTCGGGTGTTACAGCCGGAGATATGGCTAAAATCAACGATGTTGTCGGTGTTTTTGTGTCCACAAAGGCAACTGGTGTCGCAGATGTATTCGTATGGGAAGCAACTCGTATTGTTGTTCCCTGTGCGGCTATGGCATCAGGAGCCGGAGATTCGGGAGTATGGGAAGTGGGCTGTAAAGTCTATTTCGACTCTTCCGCAGAAACGGTTACACAAACCGCATCCGGCAATACTCCATGCGGTATCGTTCAGAAAAACGGTGCTGTTGGTGATACTACTGTCGAAATCACGCTTATTGGCGCACTCGGAGTTGTAAGTTAATTAGGAGACAATACAAAATGTTTAAAGGAAAAATTGTTTCTGATTGGGATGGTGTTAACTTATACAACCCGAATGATGTTAGAAAAGTGTACGGAGCAATCCAAGCATTTTTTGACATCCCAAGTTCTCCCGAAGCTTTAGTTATGGCTGAAGCTTATTCGAGACATGGCAATCCGGCTCAGGCTTTCACAGCTTCCGGTGATTTCCCGGCAGAAGTTCTTACCGCAATCAGAAAATATCAACAGCTTACGGCTTTTGACAGAGGTTACGAGCAAGTCTTTGACATTATCGATTTCACAGGAACCCGGGAGTCAGGGTTCTACATCGATGATATTGCAGACGGCTTATCCTTTAATAAAGTCGAGCAGGGCGATAAAGCCCGAGTTTACAAGATGTCAGGTGCAAGGGAAACCGTAACATTTGACCTCTACGGTGGAGCATTACAATGGTTGAAAGTGTGGTTTGACGACAATCATTGGTGGACCATCGAAAATACTGCCGCTTCGTTCAGGAATAAAGCTTTTAGCTCTCGGGCTACAAACTTCTATGCTCTTATCGATGCGGTTGCGGCAACATACGACCAAGAATGGAGAGTGGTTGAAGGCGCTATCCCCAACACGAACGAGAATTATGTTCCGTTGAGGGATATTCGCACCATCAATCAAGCCTGTACGGATATTCTTAGCCGTACTCGTAATCTCTTTGCTGATGCAACTGCGGATGCCGAGTTCATTATCTTGGCTCCTGTGGAACTCAAAGAGCGGCTTGCAAGAGCGCTCGGACTGGTTCAACAGCCGTATGCAGGAAGCACTGGACACTCAGTTTTCAACGTCCGGGTCATATACACAACGATGCTTTCGAGTTCAACAGAGTATTATGTAATTCTCCCGAAACGGAAGATGATGGGTGGATACAGAATGGATTTGACTCTTACGGGTCAGCCTGACGTATTAGCTTATGCAAACCTCGTTGCAGGATGGTTACGGTACGGTGGAGCGATTGGAGAAACAAAACAACTCGTTCGCTGTTCAACATCGTAATTTGCATCGCCTTAATTAAGATTGGGGGGGGAGAATATCCCCCCCTCATTTAAAGAAAAGGATTCACAATGACCATCGTTCGCATGTCCGACACTAAGAAAGTTTTACAGAATAAAAGAATCAAAGAAAACCAATTAAAAAGCAAAGATGCCGCAGAAAAGCAATCCCCCATTCTTACAATGTCCGACAAGCGTGTTCTCAATAAAATCAAAGAAAAAACCCGTCTTGACCGTATCAGGCAATGGCCTAATCTGGCACAGAATCCTAATCTAAGTCCTAATCAGGAAATATTAAATTACAATCTCGCAAAATCGAAAATCTTTTTTGATGCTGTCCCTCGAAATTCATGGGCAAATCAACGAGTTTTTATAGTCGGGGGCGGCCCAAGCCTGAAAGACTTCAACTTTAAGCTTCTCGAAGGTGAGCTTTCTATTGGCATCAATAGGGCAATAGAGAAGTATGACCCCACAATCCTTTTTTCTATGGACACAAGGGTATGGGGATGGCTCGTAAGAGGCAAATTGGGAGAGGAAGCCCGGATTAGATATGAAAACTTTGGGGGCTATCAGGTATGGCTTAATAACGGAACTTTCTGTTTCCCGGATAATATTTTTACGGTCCCGGACCTCGGCATTTGTGGAACGAACTCCGGCCACGCATCTATTAATCTCGCAATAGAACTCGGGGCAAAGGAAATATACCTTCTCGGATTCGATATGAAAGGTGACGGTAAGGGCAATCAAAGATGGTTCCATGATGGATACCCTGACAAACAGAGCGAAGGTGTCTATAAAACATTCCGGGACTATCTACATGAAGTCGCTCCTGCTTGGGAGAAAAGAGGAATAAAGGTAATTAATCTAAATCCTGAATCAGCCTTGAAGTGTTTTAAGTTTGATGAGGTAAAAAATGTACTGAATGAGAAAAAAATAAAGGTAGAAGAAAAGCCTCTCTTTGTCTCATATTATACAAAAAATACCGGATATGAGAAAGAAGCTCATCGTCTCATGGGTTCCCTCAATAATTTTAATCTTGATTATGATATTCAAGGAATCGACAGCCTCGGGGGATGGAAGAAAAATACTTATTATAAGGCAACCTTCCTGAAGGAAATGCTCGATAAGCACCCCGGCAGAAACATTGTCTGGCTCGATGCCGACAGCGCTGTTTTCCAAATGCCAGACTTCCTTCTAAAAACAAAAGCCGATATATCTGTCTGTATTGTCGATTGGAGTCAATACAAAAAGAGTCCTAGGCAGAGCGGAATAGAACTGCTCAGTGGAGCTATCTTCTTAAAAAACAATAACAAGACTCATAGATTTGTAGAGGAATGGATAAATGAGAATAAAAACTCTTTTGCCAGAATTGCAATGGAGCAACATAATCTCAAGACAGTGTTAGACCGCAATAAGAGCAATATTAATTTTATTAAACTTCCAGATTCGTATTGTCAGATATTCGATTCAATGTCAGAACTTGGAGAACCTGTTATTGAATTCTACCAAGCAAGCCGACATCTAAAGCGAGAGGTAGGCCAATGAAACATATCATAAGATATAAAGAAGGCTCATCTCTTTATGAATATCCGGCAGATACCCTTGTAACAAATGTAAGTCTCGATGAACAGGCTGTCGATGCTTCTTTTAGAACTAAAGATGTTCAGAATAAAAGGTGGACAAAGAAAGTCAATAGCATAGTAGATAACTTCGATGAAAAGAAATTTGAGCCATTATATTACTGTAAAAAGTGCCGGTGGATTGAAAATGGTGGGCATAGGATTGCGGTAGCTCATAAATTAAAACGCACGGTTGATGTGATGGTTTATGCTGATTGTGCATCTCCCACAACAAAATTCAGTAGCCGAGCGGATTGGGTCCCTCAGTGGGATTGTAAACCAGAGAAAAAAGTATGGGGTACAACCGTTGAGATATTTAGGAATTCAACCTCAACAGTACATTATCTCGATATTAAGAAGGGCGGCTACTGCTCAGAGCATAAGCACAATCAAAAAACCAATATATTCCATGTGATTAAAGGCACTCTTAAAATAGATTTTTGGTGGAAGGATGATACAAAGAGGACTATTACTATCAAGGCAGGTCAACCGCCCCGGGAAATACCAGTAGGATTCTTCCATAAATTCACAGCAATTACTGATGTTAGTTGTATAGAGATATATAATTATAAATATGATGGTATAGACATCGAACGAAGGACAGTAGGGGGTTTAAGTGATTAAGTATTTAAAAACAGTAAAAGATATTGATGGGGATTTTGCGGAATTTGGTGTTCATGCCGGAAATAACTTCATGCGGATACTTAGAGAGGCTAAAATACAGAATAAAACAGCCCATGCCTTTGACAGCTTTGAGGGATTTGCAGAGCCAACCCCCCAAGATACTGACCCGAAAGGGGAATGCCACTACGAAAAGGGTAGTATGAAAATGGATGTAGATAGATTTTCTATGAGATTAAAAGAATCAAAAAAAGATAATTTTATCATCCATAAAGGCTTTCTTCCAGAGAGTTTGGAAACTGAGTCAGGTTTAGTTCTTTCCTTTTCCCATGTAGACCTCGACCATTATTTCCCGACACTCAAAACACTGGAATGGATTTGGGGACATACCTCGGAAGGTGGTTTGATATTATGCCATGACTGGTATCCTAAAAAAACATGGGAAGCCTCACTCGCAATAAAGCATTTTATGGAAGAGTTTAAAATTAAACCAATAAGAGACAACTCACCTTGGATATTGTTTATAAAATGAACAAACATCTTCAGACTAAGAGAGAAAATGAAAATTGAAATAGTAATTCCTACATACAAGAGAGAAGAAAAGCTTGGTAAATGTATTGAGTCGATACGTAAGGCTTGGATTCCGGGTGTCCATCTCAATATCTTTTATTCTATCAGGGATGAATGGTTGAAAATGGGGGAAAAATACAGAGATAATTTCATTAATCACATAATGTATAAACAGAAATATACTGCTCCTACCTTTTGGAATTATTATCTTGAACATAATTTTAATGGTGATGTATTTGTTTACCTTAATGATGATGTCGAAATAGAACATAACTGCTTGAGACTTATTGGGCAGACTTTCAAATTTTTTATTAAGGATTTTGATGGAGTTGTTGGTATTCATCAGAAAAATATCCCAAATACCGACAACCGGCTTGCATTTGGAGCAATCGGGAAGGAATTCATACAAAGATTCCCTAATAATCATGTTTTTTGTCCTGAATACAAATGTCTTTATATTGACGAAGAACTTGAGGATTATGCAAGAATTGTTGATAAAGCATGGACTGGTAGAGGCCCCACTCTTATTCACCATCATCCATGCACAGGAGTCCCTGAAGATGAAACGCATCGACACAATAGAATCCATAAAAGCCGAGATATTCAGACATATAGTATGCGAAAAAGAAAGAATCTTACATGGGGTATGAGTTTTAAAACTGTAAATAAGGGAGAGTAACAATGGAACAGACTCAAAGCGCAGATTTATCCGTAGAAGCCTTCCATGAAGTTATGAAAGAGAAGGGCGGTTTTGAGCCGAGAAGTTTCGACCTCGTTGTTCACCGCGACCTTAAATGGAATCAGTTTTGCGAACAACTTGATGTGGACGGGAAAACCCTTGTCGATATTGGCGCTCATGTTGGACTTATGGCATTGAGATTCGCCTTCAGGGGTGCAATGGCTACCGCTATTGAAGAAAGGAAAGATGCTTCGGCAATAACAAGGATAATGTCAGAGAGACAGAGCGTGGCAATCGCTTGCGGTACGTATTCGTTATCAACGTCATTTACATCAAAGCCTTTTCAGATTGTCATGTGCTTAGGGGTTATCCACAAATTTCCGAAAACTGACTATGCAAAAATAGTTAAGGTACTTTGTGATATGTGCGAAGAAACCTTGGTTATTGAAACTATTTTCAACCCTCATGCGGAACCGGCACTTCTTGAAGAACGGCATGGTGGCAAATGGCGCTTCCTTACGAAACCTACGAAGAAATATCTCAGGGCGCTCCTGAGCGCAAACGGGTTTGAGGTAGTTAAACAGATTCCTTCCAAGGAATACAAAAAGCATCACAGGGCCACATGGATAGCCAAAAGAAAATAATATCTATTATTATCCCCACCCGGAACCGGCATGAACTGGTGAGAAGATTTCTTAACAGCGTGAACCAAACCGCAAAAGATTTCTTCTCATTCGAGATAATATTAGTTATAGATAATGACGATATAGTATCGAGAAAATCACTGTTTGAATATCAAGCTCAATATACAGCTATCGACATCAGAATAGTCTCCCGGGGAAGGAATGAGAATATATCAGATATGTATTATAATTGGCTATGGCGAGAAGGACTGTTGAATGGTGATTATTTTTGGGTTATGGGTGATGATGTAATTATGATAACAAAAGATTGGGATAAACTTGTGATTGAAGGAATAGAAAAGTATCTTATTGGTAAATCTGACCGTATATGCTGTGCATTTGCCATTGATACTTCATCGAATAAGCCCTCAATAAAGGAAGCTAAGGGCAAGTTATGGGGATGGTTCCCAATTATCACAAGAGAAGCATGTGAGGCAGTAAATTTCATACTCCCCAAACAGTACCCGGCTCACGGAGCCGACATCTATTTGGCAAGATTGTATAATGCAATTCATCGGTATTGCCCTTTGCTTAATATTAAAATTCACACAAAAACTCACCGCACAGAAGGTGTCCCAAATGATAAGATTGCTGAAAATGTTGGGAGAATCGCTAAGAAATATAGTAAACATGCGGTAGAGAACTTTGCAGAATACTTTAAAACAGACGTAACCTTATTGGGAGAAAAAATCCATGAAAGAGTGGGTAAAAGAAAACCAGTTCAACAGCTTTAATTCTTGGAAAGGACTTCTGTACCAAGACCATTATAAGGCTATTATAAACAAAGAGTTTTTGCCGCCAATCGAGGCAAGCCTTGACCCTATTCATGCATGCAACCTAAATTGCAAGCACTGTAATGCAAGCCGGTATCTCCATAATTACGATGGGCGACCTCAGAGAATGACCGATGAACACATTATGAACCTTATCGGATTCCTCGGAGAATGGGGAGTGAAGGCAATTTGTTTCGGGGGTGGGGGAGAGCCTACGCTACACACTAAGTTAAGTGATGCCTTGGTACACACATCTCTCAAAGGTATGGAATCATCAATTGCAACAAATGGTATAGCATTTACTGATAAATTGATTGATGCTTCTGTTCTGTGCCGATGGATAGGTATAAGCCTTGATTCTGCGACAAAAGAAACATACTTAGCACTCAAAGGCGTTGATATGTATGACAGCGTTATAAGTAGCATAAAAAAGCTCACAGCGAAGAACTCTGACACTGACATAGCTTTTAAGTTCTTAATTTCCTCTATAAATCAACATGAAATATACGAAGCTTGTAAATTGGCAAAGGATTTGGGTGTTAGGGATTTTCATGCCCGGCCTATGGATTTCCGACATCAGGGTATGGGTGCAGACCTTTCCGGGAAACTTGCCAATGTCAATGTCGAAAAGATTAAAGAGCAGATGGAGAAATGCCATGAACTCGAAACAGACTCTTTCCGGGTCTTTACGGTCATTCATAAATTCGATAAGAACTTCCATCCTGCAAAGAACTTCACAAACTGCTACGGAGCCGCACTCTGTATCCAGTTATGCGCTGACGGGAAGGTTTACTATTGTGTTGACCAAAGAAGACAACCAGAATACGAACTTGGAAGTCATTACCCGGAACCTTCAAGAATTAAGTCTTATTGGGGGAAAGAAGCACATCAGAAGCTTATCTTTGGTGGAACCCCGAGTAAATGCAAGACTCGCTGTACTTTTGGCGTATATTGCGAACAATGCGAACAGCTTTTCACAGGAGCCGACCCCATGTGTCGGAACTTTATCTAATGAAAACAACAATGAAAAGGTGGGGGTGTGAGATTTGGATTGCCGAGAATGATTTGTATATTGGCAAGATAATCATCATAAACCCCGGGGACTTTACGAGTCTCCATAAGCATGAAAAAAAAGATGAGACATTATATGTACTCAATGGCTCATTGATAATTGAGTGGGACACGCTATCTGAGCGTTATGCGGCAGGAGTATCTATCCACATTAAACCTGATGTGGCTCACCGGCTGAGAGCAGGAGAGGCAGGGCTGACATTGATTTCAATATCGACCCCTCATCCAGACGACTCAATAAGGATTGAATTATGAAAAGAGATGCCGGAGATATTATTGATAGGTTTTCTATAGCGCACTTAAAGGAACGGAGAATAGGTGAGCCAGAGAACATTAAAGAGCATGACCTTTTTAGGCAAGGATATGCCAATTTACAATCCCTTCATCCTGAGATAGACCTCTCTGATTATCTCAATGAAATGACCGCAATAAACGCAATGATATGGGACCTCGAATCTGCGGTACGTAAGGGTGAACTCGATGATAATCCTCTGGAAGTCGGACTCAGGGCTATACAAATACGGAAAGTAAATGCGAAACGTATTGCATTAAAAAATAAAATTAATCTTCTCGTTGGGGAAGGGGTTCAAGATGTCAGAAAAGACCATAGCTCTGCTCAGTAAGAAAGTAGAGCAGATAAAGTATGATACACTCAAAATGTGTTGCGATGCCGGAACAGGCCACGTAAATAGCTCGTTCAGTATCGCAGAAATCCTCGTTGCTCTTTATCATGGGGGTATATTAAATGTCAATCCGCTCGAACCGGAAGCAGAAGGTAGAGACAGATTTATTTTATCGAAAGGGCAAGCAAGCCCAATACTCTATACAACACTTGCGGATATGGGCTTTTTCCCGAAAGATTGGCTTAAAACATTTAATCAAAAAGATGGTCACTTTGCGGTCCATTTACAAAAAACGGTCCCGGGAGTAGAGCTTACAACAGGAAGTCTCGGGCATGGCCTCGGAGTAGCCGCAGGAATGGCATTAGCTCTGAAACTGAAGCGGAAGTTACCTATGGTGTTCTGCCTTCTCGGTGATGCTGAATGCTACGAAGGTTCAATATGGGAGTCAGCCACACTCGCAAAACATCAGAATCTTAATAACCTCGTTGCTCTCGTTGATAGAAACCGGCTCGGAGCTACTGACTTTACTGAGGATATGTGCCAATTGCTTGATTTAGGTGCAAAGTTTAAAGCCTTTGGGTGGCAAACACAGGATATTGATGGGCATAATATTGAAGATATATCATCAAAATTATTAAGGACAAGAGGGAGAACATCTGGACCTACTGTGTTTATTTGTCATACAGTTAAAGGTAATGGTGTTAATTTCCTTGAAAACGCTCCGCTATGGCATGGCATGGCTCCATCAGGAGATGATGCTAAGAAAGCCTTTGCTTGCCTGAAAGGAATAGAATAATGACTATGAGAGATGCCTTTTGGCAAAGAGTATTCGAGTTGGCAGAGGAAAACCATAATGAAATTGCTGTCGTATCTGCCGACATGGGCGCTCCTGCGCTCGATAATTTCAAGAGAGAATTCCCACATCGTTACATTAACACCGGAATAGCGGAGCAATCTGCGATTCTGACGGCCTGTGGTATGGCATTAGAGGGTTTTCATCCCTTCGTGTATGCTATCATGCCCTTCGTCTCTTTACGCTGTTACGAGCAGGTTAAAGTGGTTGCAAGCCTTATGAACATTCCAATCACTATTGTTGGTGTTGGCTCAGGTTTCTCTTATGCTGATTCAGGACCAACTCATCATGCGGTTGAAGATATGGCAATAATGAAACTTTTGCCAAACATGACAGTCTATAACTGCTCATCGAACGAGATGGCCTCTTGGCTTGCAGTTAATTCTCTTCGGCAAGCAAGCCCAACGTATATTCGGCTTGATAGAAAAGAGTTGCCGGATATTGAATATGAAGATAGGCATCCCTTTAAAAGCGGTATTATAGAACATAAAAAAGGGGTCAAAAAGGTCATTATTACAACCGGTGCTATGGTTCACAAGGCTCTGGAGATAGCAAAGCATAAGAATGTGGGAGTCATAGAAATATTTAAACTTCCATTTTCTGCCAAGACTATTGTCGATATGGTTGACGATAAACAAGTCTATGTTATTGACGAGCATTGCTATGAAGGTTTGTGTGGCTCTGTTTGCGAGGCAATCGGTGTCAATGAAGATATTCATTACGCTTGCCTTGGAGCGAACCGATATGATTACGTTTACGGTGGGAGAGACAACATTCTCAAGCACCATCATCTTGACACGGAGAGCTTAATCGAATGGATACAATCGGATTGATACGGCCAAGCTCTAAGGTTAAAAACTATCAGAGCCTTAATATGTTGTCTGCAATAGAACCGCCTCATTGGATGGCTACGAGAGCGAGTTATCTGCGGCAGAGAGGTCATAAGGTCACAGTTTTTGACATGGCAGTTGAAAAAAAAAATGAACTCAGGAAGCTTATGGGGTGCGACAAAATAGAAATATGGCCAACAGGGGTGCATCCTTCTGCGTTTATTCAGGAACAGGAAGGTATAAATAAAATATTTACCAAAACATCTTCGGCACTTTACGGAGATATTACTGTCCATAATAAACTAAACTTCTCTCCGCTAAACATTACTCCTGCATGGGACCTTTTTGATTTATCAAAATATCAATGCCATAATTGGCAAGCATGGGGACTTGAGAGACGTTCACCTTACGGAACACTACATACATCAATCTCATGTCCATACTCATGTAAATTCTGTGCTATAAAAGGATATTATGGAGAGAAATATAAAAGGCGTGGAGTTAATGAGGTTATAAGTGACCTCAAGGTTCTGTACGACAATGGTGTACGTCACATAAAGATTATGGATGAGTTGTTTATTATTAATCAGAACTGGCTCCAAAAATTCTGTGAGGAAATAATATCCAATGGAATGACCGGCCTTAATATTTGGGGATACGGCAGAATTGATACTATGTGGAAACTCGATATATATCCGCTTATGAGAAAAGCCGGTATAAATTGGATATGCCTCGGAATAGAATCCGGGAATCAGGGAATCAGAGAGTCAATGAGTAAAGGTACTTTCACAAACAATGACATTGAAAATGTAGTAAAGATGCTTAAAGACTCCGGCATAAACGTCCTCGGGAATTATATGTTAGGATTTCCTGAAGATAACATGAAAACTATGCACGAAACTTTGGATTTTGCGATAGCGCTGAATTGTGAATACTCTAACTTTTACTGCGTTGTTGCTTATCCAAAGACAGAGGTTGAGAAATATGCCATATGGAAAAGATGGAAACTCCCCAGAACTTATAGTGGCTATTCCCAATATTCTTATGAGTTTCAGCCTTTACCCACAAACCATGTTTCGGCAAGAGAAGTGCTTGCCTTTAGAGATAAGGCGTGGATTGACTATCATTCGACAATGAGATTTACTCACATGCTCGAAGATAAGTTTGGGGAGAATGTCTCAGGAGAAATGGTTAATATTATAGAGACAAAGCTTAAAAGAAAAATACTCGAAGGCACATACGAGGACTTTTATCGGAGAAAGAATGGAAAGATTAAGGGCGCTCATAAACAATAGGCCTGTATGCGTTCTCCTGCATGGCAAATCAATAAAAGAACTCGAAAAACATATTGAATTGTTTAGAGAGAAGGATATTTGTTTTGCAAGTATAAATAATTTTAATATTCTTGAGGCCAACCTTCTAGGGCGAATCGGGAAGAGGTTTGATATTATTGACTGCACATCTCCGCTTGAATTTGTGAGAAAGGCAATAGATATAGAAAAATTTCTATCAGAGGGAGAGGATAGGCTGTTAATAAGTACAATAGAGGCAATACGTTACGTATATAAAGGCAATGTTTTTCTTGACAAATTCAGAGAACGGGTATTTATTACATATGAGCCTATTGGGGCCGATAGAATAAACTCTCTTTCGATGCTCCTGCCTATACTAATTAGCGGCTTACCGAGTAAAATATTTTTGTTTGGAGTTGACGGATGCAAAGAAGGTGTGAACGAAAAAGACTCATACTACCGTGCCGATGAATTAAGGAATATTCCCCGAGGAACCCGGATAGGGATTGATACAACCTTATTCAATAAGCACTACCAACGACTCCAAAATACTCACTGTAAAGGTATCCATATACCGCCAATATATAACTGTAACCCTGATTCGCACATAAAAGTATTTAAAAAGATAAAATACGATGAGTTAGTTAAATATATTCAAGGAGTGTAATATGGGGTACGCACCGGATTCTTGGGACCGTAAGGTATTTATCAGCATTATTGTAGTACTTATTATGGCCTTAACTTATGTCGGTGGAAGGGCATCGAACAAATCTGTTGTATTAGAAGCCCTTCAATGTGCCGAAACCAACAAGCGAGAAATTGAAGTAGTCCAAGAAAAACATGATATGGACATAAATAGCGTGGTAGAAAAACTTAATATTATCAGTGAAGGTCAAAAAATATTTATTATCAATCTTAATGATATTAATAAAGGTATGGGACGTATCGAAGCCTACATAGAAAGGAATAATTAAAATGAATTTGAATGATTATGCTTATCAGAATTTTAATACCCTTGCCGCAATCTCTCTCCCTCTTACCGATGGCTTAACGGAAGCTATTAAATGCCCATTTTCTGGAGATTTATGGGTTCAGGTAACGGTAGCCGGTCTTGCGAGTGGCGAGTCTGTTACAGGCAGGGTGCAAGGTAGTCTTGACGGTGTAGGATATGACAATATTGCCGCAGATGATTTAGACACAACAATTTCTACTGACGGAACAACTCTTTTGAATTACTCGGGGAAAGTGCCTCCTTACATCCTTGTAAGCGGATTTGTTATCCCTTCAGGCTCAGTTGCAACAGTAGCAGTTAAGGCATATTACGGAACAATGTCATAGGAGATAATCATGGCGGCAACGATTGTTATTGGAACAAATAGTTGGGAATCTGAAGCCGAGGCAAATTCCTATATGGAAGGGCGTGTCAAGGCCGGGGAATGGTGGACAGACGATGGCTCTGACAATATACCGGCTCTCATTACTGCTTTTAAATGGCTCACCGGAACCCCTGCGTTCTCTTTCCCGGCAGTTGTTACTCAAGACATGAAAGATGCTCAATCTGAGTATGCACTTTTTCTCCTTCAGCATCAGCCAGACCTCGACCTTCGTGTTGGATTACAGGCTCAGGGAGTTAAGGTTGCCGGTATCGTGAAAGAAACTTATCGTGAGACTGAAGGTATTGCCATTCCCCCCATCGTCTACGAACTTCTTCGTGATTATTCAACAGAAACCGCTCTATATATTCTTCCTCTGGAAAGAGATGAGGAAGAAAATACAAGCTATGATGCTTTTGGTAATCTTGACCGTGACCCTAACTCTGCAACATAGGTGAAATATGAAAAATTTAAAAGTTATTAGTGGCGTTGCCACGAGTGCAGAAATAACAGCACTTAATAATATATCACAGGCACAGTCGAGGACACAGGCTGATAATGCGAATGTGGCTTATGATGCCTCCACTGGAGCGGAACTTGCTGTTGTAGATGTGAAGGTGGACAAGCTTGTATTAGAGTCTGAACATATTACTACCATCTTCCCGGAAGATACCGATGAGACTGTGACTCTCACAGCCGGTGGAACCAATAATGTCTGGGGCGAGTGGGCAGAAATAGTGGATAATAATAGCGTTACCTTATCGTCTAAGGGAGTTATAGCGGGTGTACACGGTTCTTCCATGATGGTGGAAAACTCATCAGTGAAGGATAAGGTGTACATGGTGGAGGTTGCATATGGGGATGCACACACAATAGTATCAAGACAGCGATTTATGGCACAGGATACTAAGATTGGAACAACACAACAGGTAAGGCTTAGGGCTGAACATGTACCCGCTGGTGAGACAATTTACTATAGAGCCAAATGTGAGACGGCAAGTGCTACTATACAAGTACATATCCGTTATCACGGGCATAGCTAAGAGGGATTATTATAAAAAACTTGAAAGGAGTAAGTAATGGGAATTTCGATGTCTGACCTGAACAAAGAAGGTGTCTTTGAGATTGATAGAGCAAAGGACCGTATTCTTAACGACCCTTTTAAAACACCTGAAAGAAAGAAATTGGAGCTTGAAGAACTCGGTATAACTAAACCAAAAAAGGAAGCCGATAAACCTCAAGCCAAAACTGCCGAACTGACGGAAGCTCCGCAGGAAACTCCGCAGGAAGATGAATTTGAAAAAGCTACGAGAGAGGCTACTGGCGAAGCCGAGGACGATGAAACAGAGGTTGAGGAAGAAGAAGAAGATAAAGAACCGGGACTCTGTATATCTATAACAGCTTCCGGGAATCGGTGCAAAAGAGTTGCAGGATTTGGACAATCAGAATTATATTGCAGACAACACGCAAAAAAGGGTTAAACTATGATAGGGCCTTACCTTACAGATACCATTACCTTGAAACAGTTTAATGGAACTGATAGATTCCAGTCAAAAAACCCGACAACAGATATTTCTTTAAGGGCAAGAGTTGATTATAAGAATCGTCAGGCCATCGATGATTCGGGGGAACAAGTTATTAGCCGGGCGAAAATATCTCTCAGGAACAGGACTATTCTCAGGACTGGCTTCTCTGCGAGAGGAACGGGATATATCGCCTATGAGGATTTGGTTATCTTTGATGGTGTGGACCATGCAATAATACAGATTGTTAAGAAAAAAGACTTTTCAACGAAATATATTGAAATTTGGGTGGCTTAATGGCAAGAGTGATTGGAAATATCTCAAACAGAAAGGGTGTTGCAGGGTTCAATAGTTCCTTGGGGATTAATATGGAACTTGATGCCAGAGACTTTATGAAGCGCTTTGACAAGCTTGTGACAAAGGATTCTGTTGACGACTTGACTGAGGGACTTACGCTTTCCGCAAATCAGTTTATAACCGATATTGCAGAGAAAGCCCCTCAAGCTCCTGTCGATACTTCAGCAATGGTAGGCTCTATGAGCGCATTCGTAAACAAGAAGCTTGTTGCCACATCTGAAAGGTATCGTAGATTTGTTAAGGGAGCCGGGAAAAGAGTTTTGAGAAACTTCATTACAAAGACTCATACAGAGAAGATATTCCCGAAGCGATTAGATTTAATTCTCGGGATGAACGCACCTTATTCTACCGTGCAACATGAAACTCATAAAACAAAAAAGAATTTCCTTGAGAATAAACTCATGGAGTTCTGGAAAAATTATATTTCTATCGCACTCAGGCCGCTACAAAAGAGGTTGAGATGATTAACGAGTTGACAGAGTATATCGGGGCGAACGTCTCAAGTCTCACTATGTATGGCTTAACGCCAAATCTTTTTCCGGGAAGGCGACCCCAAGGCGCACCTATTTTATGCGCTGTTGTTGAAGAAGATTTGTATGCGGTCCCTGATTCCTCACCGGGCGTAACAGACTTGGTGCAGAAAGTATTTCGTGTTAAGATTCGAGGCACAGATTATCCCTCGGCCCGAAGCATCGCAGAAGCAGTACATACCGCCTTACATGGGAAACAGCAAATAACTCTAACCTATTCTGGTGGCGATACTTACATTGTTAATATATTAGCAAGCAGACCGTATGATATTGGTGATGATGAAAAGCATAACCCGGAACTTATGGTTAGGCTTGAACTCGTTGCTCAGGACGGTTAATAAGGAGAATAATCATGCCTTTAGGCCCGACAAGAGATTTGGGTCATTGTGAAATTTGGTGGAACAGTTCTAAAGTAGGCGAATACCATGACAGTGTGGGAGTTCGCTTCTCTGGAACAGAAGCCGAAGTATTTGAGGCCTCTTTCGGAAGTACCCCGGTGGATTGTGTTATTACCGGCCAGATGCCGATGGAAGTCGATGTACCATTCACAAGGCTCACTTTGGCCGCCCTTGCCTCAATTATCCCCGGTGGAAGCAATTCCGGTGGAGAATCAGGTAACGTAGCGGTCTATGATAACATGGTAGGAAGTGCAGTTGTAGCAGACAGCCTTGCGAAAGAGCTTATTATTAAGCCTATTCACGCTAATGCAGTTTCTTCAGAAGATTATTGGCTAACTGTTCCTCTGTCCTACCCGAAACCGAGCTTCGATTTTGCCTATAATAACGATGGCCAAAGAGTTTATATGACGACTTTTAAATCATATCCGAACTCCACATCGAAACTTACATGGCATATAGGTGCTATCTAATAGTTCCGTTTTTTAATCTTTAAGGAGTTTTCTTATGTCTAAAATTCTGAACATTGATAAGCTTGCAGAAGAAATGTTCGAGCCTATCGTGCTTACACTTGACGGTAAAGTTTATACCATTAAGTCCCTTCCCAATGATGTTATTGGCGAACTTTCGCATGTCAAAGACAGTAAACGTGACCTTGCGGATGTTATTGCAAAACTGGTCGATGTTGACCCAAAGGTGTTCAAAAAAACGGACATCAGAAAACTCGGTATTTTCACAAAGGCGATAACAGAAGTATTTACTGAAGAAATACAGGCTTTTGCATCAAAAAACGTGTTCGGGGAAAAGTAAGAGGATTCTCAGTCATAGCCTCTACTTTTCCCGGTTTGTTTACGATGGACGAGCTTTTATCAATGGACCCCCGGCTTTTTGCTTTTTTTCTTGCGGAAGCCGGGGCCATCAAAAGGCAGAGAATGGCCGAAACCGCATCTGCGGTACGGGCAGGATTTTCAACAGAAACAGGCTTTAATGCTTTTATTGCACAGCTTGAATTGTTCCAGTCAAAAGAAGAAATGTCAGAAGATACATGGTTTATGCTTGGGATGAAAGGTAAAGGATAATGGCGTTTAATGTTGGTTCGATAGTTGCTCGTTTGGGATTTGATTTAACGGGATGGGTAAAAGGGAAAAGACAAGTATCTGCGGATGTACGTGCGCTCGGTATGGATGTAACGAGGCTTGGCGCTGTCATTACCGGATTTGCCGGTGTTGCAGTAAAGGAAATTGGCTCTTTCGATAAAGCTCTCCGTGAATCTCTGGCTGTTTCGGATGTTACGACTCAGCAATTTGATGATATGTCAAATATGGCTGAGAAGATGTCTAAAGACCTGAATAAAGTCGCCACAGAGACAGTACGGGGCTTTTACTTCCTCGGGTCTGCCGGACTCAAAGCAACCGAGCAGATGCAGTCGTTTGCCTCGGTAAACAACATGGCGAGAGCTATGACTGTTGAAGTAGGCCAAGCGGCTGAAGGCCTCGTTGATATTATGCGAGGTTTCAATATCACGTTCGATGAATCGAATCGTGTCGCAGATACCCTTGTAAAAACTGTAATTACATCCAATCAGGTATTCTCTGATTTGGATAAAGCAATGTCGTATGTATCCTCAACAGCAAATATGTCGAATAACTCCCTCTCAGATGTAGCCGCAATGCTCGGTGTTATGGCGAATGCCGGCATTAAAGGTTCCTATGCCGGTGTTGCTCTCAGGCGGTCATTCACTAACCTTATGAGTCCTACTCGGGAGATGATTGACCTTATCCATGCTCTCGAAATTCAGCTTTATGATGCATCGACAGGAGAGATGCGCCCATTTATTGACCTTATGGGAAACATTAATTTCCAGTTAAGAAACGCTTCTGAGCGTTACAAGAATATGGTTTTCGAGATTCTTTTCGGCAGAAGGGCTATTGCCGGTCAGATTAAAATATTCGAGTATGGGAAAGAGCAACTTCAGCAATATTCACAAAGTCTCGCTGAGGCTGACGGTACAATGAAAGCTGTTGTGGAGAAACAGATGGCCGCATTCCTTCATCAGCTTGGACGGGTTTATCGTGGCGTACAAGATTTAGCAAGAGAGATTGGCCGGGGGCTTGTTCCAACAATAAGAGCCTTTGCCGACCAAGCTATTCCGGTGATTGATGCAGTTAAATCATGGGTAAAAGAAAATAGTGAATTAGCTATGACAATAATAAAAACAACGACTGCTATCGGTGGGCTTGCCCTTGTTGTCGGGCCGTTAATGATACTTCTTCCAACTATGATTAAATCCATTGGACTTCTCACCGCAGGATTCTCAGGGCTTATTGCTCCCGTTGTTGTCGCAGTAGCAGGTTTCTATGCGCTACAAGTGGCTTGGGGCAATGCGTTTAAGGCTATGAGATTAACAGCAAACGATTTCACCGGGAAATTTGCGGTATTACTTGATGACCTAGGGATAGTTTGGGAAAATAAAATTTTTCTTATGAAGGCTGTCTGGACAGACTTATTAAATTCCATGTGGACTGGATTCGCAAAAATAGGAACTATTTTCAGTATAGGATGGTTGACTCTTAAAAATAATTGGAGCGGCTTTACCTCTCAAGAGATGGAAGAATTATCAACCATGATTGATTTTCTCAAAACGGGAAAGCTTGAATTCCCAACTACTTCATTCATGGAAGGCTCTAAAAGTCTTATTGGCGGTATGGCAGATTTAGCAATCTCTGATTTTGATAACATATTGGGTAAATTAAAAGAGGTGTCCCCTGAGCTTGCAAACTTCCTTAGTATGCTATCTGCTGTTGTTACAGGAAGCCCTGAACCTACGTTGCCTTCCCCGGGGGCTGAACCGGCTTACGCACAAGCAGGAAGCATAGGCGGTGAAGATATTTCTAATATATGGGCATCCCATTGGAGACAATCAACAAAAACCGTAATGGATGATTTCACGCAAGTTTACAAGATGTTCGAGAACGTACAGAGAGATATTATTGATGGATTTGATTCATCCTTTAATAAATTGATGCAACACGGAAGTAGCTTTGCAGATTTTATGGACAATATGTTTGATTCAATTTTACAGTCATTTATCTCGTTCCTTGCGGAGATGGCCGCAAAGAATATGTTCTATCAGATATTCGGGAACGGATATGTCTCAGATGCCATGAAAAGTGGGGGTGGATTCGATGCCTCTGGAATTTACAGGGCATTAGCATCTTCTCCGACTCCTGACGCTGTAACCGGAGCCGCCTCAAAGATAATAATCAATAACAATTCAGGGATTCCTCTTACGGCAAGGAAATCAGCAAATCCGAATGAGTTTGTTATAGATGCTTTAATCGATGGCATAAATACAAATTCAAATTTACGACAAACTTTAAGGGATTTATAAAATGGCCACTACTTTCCCGACTCTAACTGGTGGGAAACCGCTTGTTCCTGACATATCTGACTATGAGCATAGTCTCAGAACAGACCCTACCGTAAAATCTCCTACTGAGGGTGGATACGTTATCTCCCGAGCGAAGTTTACAAGGATGCCAAGAGCTTTCCGGGTAGTATATACCGGTATTACAACTGCGAATAAAGACCTTATCCTCGCACATGCAGAAGAAAGGAAGGTTGGTTCTGCCACATTCACATGGACTGATAACGAAGGCTCAGTACGGACGGTTCGGTTTTCGAGTCCAGTAAAGTATCATACTTGGAAACAGACGAATTATACACGATGGGTTGTGGAATTTAACGTAGAGGAAATATAGTGAAATCACTATCATCGGATTATTGGGACAAAATAAATCAGGTATCAACTAATTCTGCATGGTATTTATTGCTCGAACTGGTTGCATCTAACTCAACTACACTCTACTTAACTAACAATAATGAAGATGTTCTTTTGGATTTTAGCGGTCAGACGTATTCGAGATTCCCATTTAAGGTTGAGCCTGTGACAGAATCAATGCAGGGTGAAATCCCAAGAATACGCCTTTCATTATCTAATGCAGACCTCTATTTAAACTCATGGATTCAGGATAATGGTGGATTTGTGGGGAATGGCGTTACGTTAATGGTTGTTAATAGTGCGCTTCTGAATGAGTCTCCTGCGGTATCTGAGACTTTTACTATTTTGGAGACAGTTGCAGATAATAAAAATGTTGCCCTCACGTTAGGAATATCGAGTCCTCTTAATAAAAGGCTTCCGAGGGACAGATATATTGCAAACATTTGCCGACATCCATTTAACTATCCGGGAAGAACTGACGGGAGAGCCGCCCGGTGTGGATATACTGGTAGCGATTACGCAACTTGTAGACATACCTTGGCCGACTGCCGGTTAAGGAACAATAGCCACAGATACGGGGGAAGCCCCGGTGTTGCAGAAGGAGTTAATTAATGGACTTACAGTATTTGTTGCCGGTCCCGTTCCTCGACCAAGGTAGAGATTTAAGCGGTTTGGATTGTTGGGGATTAGCAATCGAAGTATTTAAGCAGTTCGGGCAAGAGCTTCCTGACTTCAGGATAAAATCTGACGATGAATTTAATATCGATGCAATGGCTATTTATAAAATGAGGACATGGCCCAGAGTTGATAACCCATCAAACAGTGATGCGCCATTAATTGTTGCTATAAAGAATAATCCAAAACTTGTTAATCATGTAGGTGTTTATATTGGAGATGGCAGGATAATCCATATTATGAAGAAAACTGGCGTTACAATACAGAAGATAGAGCCTTTCCTTAAACCGAGAATAGCAGGATTCTTTAAGCTATGTTAAATACTTTTAAAATAACGCTTCTCACTGACCCCTTCGGAGACAATGAAGGTGTTTGTAAGGAGTTTGAGAGAAAAAAACATTATTCGCTCCGGCATTACCTCAAAAGCGAAGCAGAGTTTATAGTATTGTGGAATAATGAATTTCTTACCAAATCAATCGACAAAATTCTCCCGGCAGTAGGGGAGCATTATTTCGTTGTCCCCTTACCGAGCGGTGGAGATGCCGATACATGGCGAATGCTTGCCCAATCCTCACTATTACTTGCATCTGCTATTATTCCTTCTCCTATCGGGCCTATGATGGCCGTAGGCGGCTCATTTATCTTCGGATATATATGGACCCGGCATCAAGAAGAAATAGACGATGAAACATCTCAATCCTATGGTTGGACACATAAAGCAAACCTTGTTGCGGCTGAAGGTAAGCCGATGCCTATTATCTATGGGAAAACGAGAGTTAAACCGACAATAAAAAACAGATTCATTACTTATGGTGCTGACGATAAGCAAACTTTGAATGTTCTTTATTCTTTCGCATCTCACCAGATTGATGAAAGGGTTGTAGAAAGATGGATTCCTTCTCCGAGCAGTAGGGAAAGAACTATTTATCGTGTGGGTGATGAAGTTCGTACCCCTTTAACATTTACTGATTTTAGGGGAGAGATAACAAACACAAACACGCCCGGGATAACATACAGATGTATCAGGAACCATGTGGCTTACAGCCTTGGTTCCCCTAGATATTCAATCTCGCCTTGGAGTACGAATTCTTGGAGATATTGGGAAGTATCAATAGGTATGGCCAAAATAACAGACTTGCAAATAAATGGAACCGCATTAAGCAATATTCATACTGGAAACACAGAGAGATTTGTATATGAGACTCGTCCGGGATATGACGAACAGGTTTTGATTGAGGATTTTCTCGCAAATTATAGTTATTTTCCGCAAGGAACAGAACTTTTTTTCAGGACTTATGCTGATAATGCCGCCCCTGCCGAGGGTTCACTGACAAGCGTTATTATGACGACTCAGACTACTCAAGATATTGAGGTTACAATTCTATTTTCCAGTGGGATGTTTACTGAGAAAAGCAATGGGGATTTAGAGGAAGGGCTTTGTTATATCACAGCAGAATACCGGAAATTTGGCTCAGAAGATTGGGAAAGTTTCCCATTATCTTTAAGATTCCATGATTTATTTGCAACTGTTTTTACAAATCGTGCCGCAGAAATAAATGGTTCGGTTCATTACTTTGCAGAAACAGGGTATATGAGAAGGAAAGAACTCAAACCATTTTCTATTGCGCTAAGAGCCACCGCAGAAGGAACATCGTTAGACCTAGGCCAATATGAAGTAAGAATAGGAGCTTCATTAGTAGCTTACGGAAAAGATGGTGATGATACTCAATTCTACAACCCAACATTGGTAACTGTTGCAAGTATCTCTTATGCAGGAGCAGATGCGGATGGAGAGCAAAGAGGATTTACTTATCCCGGTGAGCCTCTATTGGGCATGAAAGCTATTGCAAGCGAATCGATGAGCAGAGATTTTGAATTAACGGGCGTATGTGAACGCTCTCTCGTTTGGGTATACACGGGAGTTGAGTGGGAACAGAAACCGGCAAACAACCATGCGTGGGCAGTCTATGACCTTCTCGTATCAGGGAGTGATGGACATCCTGAACCCTCATTAAACTATGGGGCCGGTGTCTCCTATACAAAGATTGATTACGCAAGTTTCCTCACATGGGCTACGTTTATAGAATTAAAAGAATTTGAATTGAATATCGTATTTGATACATTTACAACTATTTGGGATTCGATACTCACTATTTGCCAAGAGGGACGAGGAATGGTATTCCCTGTTGGAAACAAGATATGGGCATACACGGATATGGCTACAGATGTAACTCAAATGTTTACACATGGTAACATTGAGTGGGACACCTTTAAACATCAATGGATTGATAAATCAAGAAAAGCAAAACTGGTCGAAACCTCATATTGGGACCGGGACAGAAATTATTCAAAAACAGATTTCTCAGCGAGAACTACCGATTGGGACACTATAGAGGATGTAAGTGAGCCTTTTCGGATGCAGTTAAGGGGTGTTGTAACTTATGCTCACGCATACGATTTAACAAGATTCCTTTTGAATTGCAACCAACTATTAAATGAGATAGTCACTTTTGATGTCAATATCGATGCTCTGGCCGCTCAGGTAGGAGATGTAATTCAGATTCAGCACAATGTTCCTGATTGGGGTTCCGGCTGTGGGGGAAGGGTTGTTTCATCTGCCGCCTCTCCCCCGAACGATGCTGTTGTTATAGACCAAGATTTTACGCTTGAGGCCGGTGTTACTTATACAATGCAAGTTAGGCATGACACAGGAACTCTTGAGAGTAATAATATATTTGTTCAAGGCGTAGAAACTACAACGGCAAATATGGGATTCGCTGTTGCGTGGAGTACACTCCCTCAGAAATATTCACCATTTTCAATATTTAAAGCAACTGAATCTCTGAAAAAGTTTAGAATTATGAGAATTGACCGTTCTGATGAGCAATACCGGTCTTTAACTTGCATTGAATATGATGAGGATGTTTATAGTATCGATGGCGCTCCACCCTTGAGCTTACCTTCTCAGTTATTATATAATGTTGCTGACACTTTAGTGGCAAAAGAAATAACTTCCAAAAACAGGACAACAGGAGAGTATAGCTCATCGATAATGCTTACATGGGAAATGGATGAGGGAATAAATTGGGGTGAATGGGATATTTATTTCCGGGATGTAGATGAGAGTGATATTGATTGGAAGGGCGAATTTGTCCCCGGACAATCATACGATGAAAACAATAAAGTGGTATCTGATGGATACGTATTTATAAGTTTGACTGACGACAATACAAGTGTTCCTTTAGTGAGATAGGGTGTAAAAATGAAAATAAAAGGCAACAAAATATTATTGGGAGAGCTTTTCATAATAGTTTTCGACCCGAACGGGAATCTCGTTAAGGATTACGGGAAAGTATCTGAAAAGTACATCACAAACGCTTACGTTGCATATTATACAGATGCTTTGCAGGGCCTTGTTACCGGTATTGGCGATTTTAAATACCACGATTCAGGGACAGGAATAACGGCTGAAGATGTAGCGGATACAGCACTTGAAACCCCTGTAGGGATAGCGAGAATTGCAGGGACTCAAGTAGAAGGCGGTTCCAATATTTACAAAACAGTTGCGGTGATTACCTATGATGGTAATTACGACATCACAGAATGGGCTTTATTTAATGGAGCCACAGGGAATACAATGATGGATAGGGCGGTATTTACGGCTGTTCCAGTTGTGAATGATTACACGGTAGAATACACCTATCTTCACACTGCATTGGCAGGGGGTTAATAATGGAGTTTCTTGTAAGATTGACCGATAAACCAGACAAGCCCGGCAAAGGTGCTGTATCCAAACGTGGCGACATCATCACATACAAGCCTGATGGTTGGAGTTGGGGAACGAATGAGCGTAAGCACTACGGCATTGTGCGGATTAAATGCACAGAAGCGGAAGCGGCGGCAATGTGTGAACCCGAAACCTCTATAGTATCTAAGGAAACAGTCGTCACGAAATACCGTAAAACAAAATACGATATTGACGCACTCCCTAAAGAAACGCTCGCAGTATGGAATGACAAAAGCAAAGACAGTGCGATATTTATTACTCAAACGGCGGAGAGAAGCTAATGGCGTTGACTACCGGAAATGTAACAATAAAAACATCAGCGGGCACTTATTCCACATGGGCGGCTTTCTGGGATGACCTCGGCGATTTGACGGGTGATATAACTTGTACGGTTGATGCTTCTGCATTTACGGAAGCAACGGCGCCTGCTCGTATCGGTGAATCATTAAACGGACACACGCTTCATGTATTACCAGACGTATTCCCCACCACCACAGACGCCTCAACAGGTGCAAGATTTACGTGTAATTATGCTGGTGTTGCTCTTGTTATGCAGATGGAGGGTGCAGGCACCGTAATTATCGAGGGTATGGTATTTATAGAGGGTACATCAACCCCTAACATGTTTATTTATACCAGTTCAATTACTGATGATTTTAATTTCACAGTTAGAAGAAACATCTTTAAAGGCGGCGATACCGGCTTTTACCATGCTGATGCATCATTAACAAGCCTATCAATCTATAATAACATTTATCATAATGCTGCTACAAACGGGTTATTCATCTCTACTGCACCAGCATTTACTGCAAACAATACTGTTTATAACTGTAATAATAATATTTTATCAAACAATGTAGCCAACACATTTGAAAATAACCTAAGTTATATTAGTGGCACACTTGACTATTCAGTTATTGGTGCAAATACGGTTGGCAACAATAACGCTGATTCGGACGCCACTGGTGAGGATGCAGATTGGGGAACTGGAGCAAATAACGTCAATAGTATATCCGACCCATTCAACGCTCTTGCATCAGATGATTTCACTATAACCGCCGAGGGTGATGTTGGGACAGCGGGAAAAGACTTAAGTGCATCGTTTACAACTGACTTTTTCGGAACGACAAGAGACAACTGGACTATTGGGGCATGTGAATATGTAGAAGCAGTAGGAGTCCCAATTTTCATGCACCATTTTAGACAATTACGTAATTAAGGAGATGGCAAATGGTATACCTTAAACAAAGCACGGCAGTAACCAAATTAGTCGGCCCATTTCTTGATGTCGATGATGGTGATACAGAAATGACTGCATTATCAATTCTTCAGGCAGACGTAAGACTCAGCAAGAATGGCGGCAATATGGCGCAGAAAACAGAGTCAACAACTCTTGTCCATGATGAGCTTGGTTTCTACACATGCCTACTTGATGAAACCGACACTAATACACTCGGAAGTCTCAAGCTGATGATTCACGAAGCAACAGCGCTTTCTGTATGGCAGGAGTTCATGGTGATTACAGCAAACCAGTATGATACGTTGTTCTCAACGGATTTGTTCCAAACTGACCTCACACAGATCAGTGGTGATGCAACAAGCCTTGCCGACCTTAAGGATTTTGTTGATACCGGATACGACCCAGTAGCACACGACGTTGAGACCGTCAAGGTAGCAACAGCATCAACTGATGTTACCAACAGAGTTACAGCAAACGTAGACCAGTTGGACAGTGTTGCTCAGTCACTTACCGACCTGAAGGACTTCGCTGACACAGGATATGACCCAATATTGCATGACGTTGAGACTGTTAAGGTCAACACGGATATGGTTGGAACTGACTCTGCGGCACTCGCATCTGAACTTCTCAAGGTACCAAAATCAGACTCCAATGTCGTATGGAATGCGACCGCACAAGCCACCATTAAAACTCAGGTTGAGGCTTCCCTTGATGCGGCTCAGACCGAACTCGCTTCTGCCCCTGCGTAT
>Ga0222640_1000043_pt1 | contig 39895 bp, 50 predicted proteins | sample AntAcemetagen187_FD_181144 | JGI IMG/M metagenome (GOLD analysis project Ga0222640, IMG submission 181144) | Saline water microbial communities from Ace Lake, Antarctica - #187 | ecosystem: Environmental > Aquatic > Non-marine Saline and Alkaline > Saline | place: Antarctica: Ace Lake... | reverse complement strand
TAAGTAAATTATTTCGTAGGTTGTCATAGGGGTATTTTTTTAATTTCCAAATAAATTTGTCTGCACACGCTCTCTAGCATATTCAGACCTTTGTTTATAAGCTGTTTCGTCTATGTCAAAAATAAATGCTTTGGTTCTCTTGCCGGGATGTGTTGCCCAGGCCTCGTGCTCGTCTGATAGTATTTTACTATTCATCATTGCAACCGGTGTCTTTACTCCAACCTCTCCGTGTATAAATTTTATTCCTGTTGTTGTTGGAACCCAACCCTCCGGGATGTGTTTTGCTAGGTCAAAGTATTGTAGGTGACAAAAGTTCGTAAATTGGCTTGTTGATAAATTTAGATCTCCAAGGGCAACCGCGCTTCTTGTTATTTCATACTTATCAACCAATTTTCTTAGTGATTTTATTTTTCCTACATTTAATGAAAATGTATAGGCTGTGTCTTGATGTCCGCAGTGATCACATGTTTTTGAATACTTCATTTGATTATTTATTACTCTTTAATTCCATGATCGGCCATTAATTCATCTACTGTTCTATAACTTGGCCCGGTGTCTGCTTTTTTTATTTCATCTTGGCTTCTACTCTCCCAGGTTCTAACACACGCCTTCCAATCCTTCATTTTGTTTTTTCCAACCATCCATCCCTTTGACTGATAAAAGTCTATAAAGTTTTGAGGGTTAATCGTGTTTTTTCGTTCTTGACAATAGTTTTTAATTTCTTCTAGAGAGGGAGGGGTGAAAGCCCCTCTCTTATTAACTATACTAACCTTATCTAATCTAACCTGTGGTGACAAATTGTTAACATTTTCAGTATATGCCTTATTTTTATTGAAGGTTAGAGATTTTTTCTGATTAATATAAACAGTTTCTTGATAAAAATCTTTTCTTATAAGATTGTTGATTTTCCAATGCTTAATTACTATAACTCCATTTTCAAATGTTAAAACAAATCTTTTAGCAATTAATAATTTTAAGTCATCACTACTTGATCCTATCATTCTCATTATTTTCTTAGGATTAACAAATCCATCATCGTCTGAGTACATTCCTAAGTGAAAATATAAGGCTTGAGTTGAGAGTGGCATATCTAAGAATGCATCACTCGATACTATTTTTAAACTGAACATGCGACGTTGGGCCATAGATTTAATTATTATTTATTAAGGCCAGCGAGCAAAGGACTTCCACCCTCACACGGTACTTCTGGGTTGTCATCTCTACCTTCGCTTAACCTAGGTCTACCCCTGCAGGCCGGTAGAGCCTAGACGTTGGTGAACGATGCTAACTAGCCGTTTTATGGGTCATAGTGACTTGAATTGGCTCCCCGTTGTGTACCTTATCTTATTAGCGTCTTTACGATTCCGCCATCGCTGGGATTAATAAACAATTCTTAGTTTCATTATACCAACCCGTCGTTATCCCTGCAAGTCGATTACAGGGATAACATGTGGGTATCTTTACCTTTCTAATTTAGTCTATACCCTTAAAATGGTATATTCTCAATCTGAATTTCGTCTTGAGCTGCTTGTTGAGGAGGTGGCATCACGTCTGTTTGTGACATTCTCTGTTCTTCGTGTTGCTCGTTTCCGTTATCTCTCTTTGATCCGAACCTTACGTTTTCTGCTACAATTTCAGTCTTATATTTCTTTACTCCGTCAGTCTCCCAGCTATTTGTTTTCAATCTTCCCTCTACTAGCATTTCGCTACCTTTTGTCATATACTGAGCCACTGTGTCTGCCATTTTTCCGAAGATAACAATGTTATGGTATTCAACTTCTGTCTGCTTTTGGCCTTCGTTATTTTTCCAGGTTCGGTTTGTCGCAATTGCTAGGTTACAAACATTTCCGCCACTTGGCATCGATTTTAGTTCCGGGTCGCGAGTTAAATTTCCCACGACGATTGCTTTGTTATAATCCATATTTTTACCAAGCTCCAATTAATTTATTATATTTCTTCAAGTTGTGCTTTGTGGCCACCAGCGCTTCAAATGTGCTGACTGCTTCTTTTAGGTTAGTTACGTCTATTGCATCGAAGTTACCGTCTTCCTTGTTGAAGTGAAGTATCTTTGCTCCGGTTAGCTGTAGTTCCTTGTGTTCTTCGTTCCACATTTTAAGATATCCGGCTGCTTGGTAGTGGTGTTCAGAGTATACTCCTTTTGATGTCTTGTAGTCGATCAGGACGTGCTCGCCATTTACTGATGCTACCGCGTCGGCTGTTCCTACTACCTTTAGCTTCTTCGAGTACACAAGGCCCTCTGTGGCGTGAAAATGCACCTCGTTGGCGTTAAACCACTCTAGGAAGGCACTTATACCCTGTAGCACCTGTTCTGGCCATTCTGAGTCAATTTCAGGCGCCTCGGTGCCATCCATAACGCTCTTTGCGAACCTTTCAGCGTAATCGTGTACCATACTTCCATTTGTCGCAGCTTCTTCTTTTTTCTGATTATGTTTTTTCTTGGCCTCTTCGATGATTGGTTCTAGTTCTTCAAGCGTGAATTTCTGCCCGGCTCTGTCTTCAAGATATTGTTTAATGTGTCCGATATCCATGTTGACTGCCCATCCGATCAATGCTGGCTTGTCTAGTATTCCTGTTACTGCTGTTACTGAGATTAAGAATGTTTTTTCTCCTTGAAGTTTATACCTATGTGAGTTTGGGTAAAAGTCGATTTTTACTCTTCCGTTGTATAGTTTATGAGTTGTTTTTTCAGCTGGCATTTTGTTTTGCTCCTTTTTTGGCTGCCTTCTGTGATAGTTTTTTAGCTTTGTCTGCTGTTGCTGGCTTCTTAGGTTCAGTTTTTGGATCATCTTTCATTGAATCATTCATTAATGCTTGAGTGCTACTCCATTTATAAACTTTGTTTCCTTGGCAGGCATCTACTATTTTTGTGAAGTCCGGCTCGATTATTCTTCCAAGTTGTCCGGTTCTATCTTTGGCCGTGTATTTATCGTTGCTTGGATCTACAATTATGACTCTTTTGGTTACTCCTTCATCTTGTATCATTGTCATGTATCCTACTACATCTACCATTGTGACTAAGTCGTCTGATAACTTAGTTTCAATCTTTGGCCTCTTAATCATTCTGTCTTCGTCTGATTTTTCTTCTATGTGAGCTATCAAGATGATGTGCTTGCCTGAATCTCTTAATACCTTGATATAATCTCGCATTGTTTTCTTTAACCATCCCCATCCGGCCATTGTTGGTGATCCATCTTTTTGAACCAGTTTGCTGTCGCTCAAGGCTACCATGTAGCGCTTTAGCTTATCCATCAGCTCCCCGATTGGGTCAATGATAATTGTGTCGTGAGTTTCTCCTTTAGCTACGTCTAGAACTCCCTTCATCTCGCTCCATGTTTTCACTTGGGCCACGTCTACTTTGATTCCTCTTAGGCCAAAGTATTTGGCTCCGCCTTCGCAATCAATTATCAATGGCTTTGGCGCGGTGCTTGCAAATGTTGTTTTGCCAACTCCACCTTCTCCATAAACTAGCATGACGAGTGATGGTTTGACTTGTGATTCAGCCGTGTTGTGAATTTGTAGTCCGGCTGGTTTTGTTGCTTCTGTCATTTTGATTTAAGTTAATAATTTAAGTATGAATTGTGCTTGAGCATACCAAAACGGCGCCCAGTTTCCTGTGCGCCCTTCGATAGCTATTTGAGCTAGGCCGATCATTACGATTGTTAGGTCTAGCGTTATTAGTACCAAGAGCGCTGTGAGAATGTTTTTTGTTACTTTCCTCATGGTTGTTTCGTTTAGTTTGTTAATTTCTCAGTTGTAATGTTCGACCTTTAGGAGCAGTGGTGTTTTACTTGGCTCAAGGTTTTATTCCTTTTTTGCCTTTCTGAACTCTTACTCCTTGCTATTTAGTATATACCAACGGGTCGCTATTGTCAAGCTTACTTATCCCCAGCTTTACTTTTTCTCATTTTATCTCTGTATCCAGGCAAATTTAAGTGACATTTATGACATAATGTTACCATATTCTCTGCCTCTGTTAATAAATTATCTATTTGTCTTGTTTTCAACGAGTCTTCATCTAAATGATGAACATCAAATCTCCTTTCTCCTTTATTCCAGATTCTTCCACAAATTTGACAGGTATATTTATCCCTAATTCTAATGAGTTCCCTATATTGATCTCTACTGCATGATTTTATATTTGTAATTTTATATAAATCTCCATCTGGTAGATTTTTAAAAATCACTTCTTTAATCTTTTTTAATTTAATTTCTGATTTATTTGATACCCTCTTAAAATACCCAGGAGATTTATATCCACTTAAAATCTGATGAATACGTTGTCTAGAAATACCAAATAATTTGCCTATTTTAGCATAAGACATTCTGTTATCTTTAAGTCGTTTAATTTGTTCAAATCTTGTTTCCATAATTGTATTTTAATCTAATCATTGACGTTTGTCAAGGGATATAAAAAACCCCTTAATATCTACATTAAAAGAGGTTTTTATTTTGTATTATTTAATCTCCTGAATGGTGACTGTTATCAGTCCCCAGTCTAGCGGAGCTAATTGTTGGAATGCATGACTGCTTAAATCTATTGCTCTGCCGGTTGATATCTCCGGGCCATAGTCGTTGACTCTACAAATTACAGAGTTGTCTAGATTGTTTTTCTGATAGCTTACTTTTAGCATTGATCCTCTAGGATAGTCCCGGCTAGCACATGTGTCTGTTCGCTGGCTGTAGCATGGCTCACGATCTAGTATGCATTTTTGATTCTCATATCCTAGTGAATAATCATACCATGATGCTATTAATTGTTCGCAGTATGGTTTTTCTTCGCTATAAAGTTTTTCTGATTCAATGTTACTGTCTTTTGTTTGTTCAGCATTGTCGCTCGTCTTGCTGATTCCATAGCTAGATACTATTAAGATTATAAGCATTAACCAAATAATAACAGAATAACGCTTTAATCTTTTAGTGAAGTTTGTTAATTTCATATTAATTACCTATTAATGATTTACTTCCTGACCAAAGTCCTGATGCTGCAAGGCCGACTATAAGTCCTTGAGCGATTGTTGCCTGCCAACTTAGTTCCGGTAGTAATGCAATTAATCCAATACCAATCACTAGAGATGCAAGTGGAGCAAATTTTGAAGGAAGTTTTAAGGCCTTGATGACCTGGACCAGTCCTAGAGCAACAGGGATGGCTGCAACTACTAGTGGGCTGAATGCAAATAATGTTTCCATGTGTTTTTATTATTAATTTATTAATCTATACTTCGCTCTGTCCATACCATAGTTCCTCCTGGTAGGTATGATGACATTTCTGCTACGGTGATGACTGTGACTGCTGGTTGCTTAAGTGATTCTAATGTCGGCATGTCGATCAGTTTAATTTTATACTTATTGTCATCACTCAATAAATAAATACTTGGAGAATTGTCTGTCTTAATTAGTTTCATGTTTTTTTTCATTAATAATAATTGATTGAAATATCCTTTATAGCCATTATCTTTATTAATTGCTAACCATCCACCATTACTTTGTTTTTGTGTTACGCGCCATCCTTCGTGGCAGTGAGCGCCAGTGGTATATTTTCCTGTGTTACCAGAGATACAACATTCCTCACCTTGCTTGTATGTTTTTCCTATAATTATTCCAGGAAAGAATCCTGAAAGATGAGCCATGACAATCTCTATAGCATATAAATTATTTTCAATTTTAAATTCCTTACTCCTTAACCATAATGCTCCGCCATAGTCAGGGCTTTGAACTTCATTATAAAAATTGCTCACGGTTACATCTATTGGAGCTATTAATTTTGTTCCAATTCTGCAACCATAATCTAAGCCGTTATGTCCTAACATTCCCATTGAAGTGTACCAATGCAAAATTGCCTGGAATGTATTCTCTACTCCAAACCCTTGGCTTACACGATGAGTTGTTATTGGTACTGGTTCTTGGCCGATTCCCTCTCTTATCTGTTTTATTGTTGGTATCATATTTTTTTCACTTATCCACAGTTTTAGGCTGTTCCTGCGGGTCGCTATGTGTTACTCTTATAGTATCATGAATATGAAAATAAAACACCCATGGATAGCATTCTGTATATTCTTCATAATGTCAATCCTATTATATCAGTATGGAATGAATGACGGATCACTTCTATTCTTCGATCTGTTTGCTGGTATTATTATTTACAAATTTATTACTTACCGCCAAAGGCAGACTTAATGTTTCTTTGGTCTTTTTTTTGTTGAGCTTACAACATCTTAATAAAAGTGTTATTTTTTTTATTTATTGTCTTGCTAGGTGTTTTTTTTGGAGAGAATGCTGATGGTTTACTACTTCCTGCTGGGAGTAGTTTTTTTATATCACCAGGCTTGGCTTTTAATAATGCCTTAGTCGGAGTAAATCCAAGTTCCTCGACTAGCTCTTTATATATTTTTGGGTCTGTTTTTTTAATGCCTTCCAAAAACCTACTAACAACTTCTGGCGTTCCTCTAGTAATTCTTGCTATTGCTTTTTTTAGCAAAGGATTACCTGCCGATAACTCGGTAAGTATTTTTGCTATTTTATTTCCTAGTTCTGATCCAACTATAACACCAACTGGACCACCAGCAGTTCCTCCAGCGACAGCTCCGACTGTTCTACCAAAGTATTGGCCAAGTCTACCTCCCTTAGCTGCATTGCCGTGAACCTTCTCTAGCATTCTGATTGAGTCATAATGTTCACCAATAAAAGCATTTAGCTTCGCGAGAGGAGTCCCCTTAAGGCTTTTTTCTATATTACGTCTAGCTACCTTACTGATTTGATAGTTTACATCTTGCGCCCATTTTGGTTTTGTTGAATCAAAAATGCCTGACACTTTTGCCTGAGCTACCTTAACTTCATTTAAATTAGATAAATTAATTTTATTACCATAAGCCTTGCGAAATTCTGCAAAGATTTTCTTTGTTTCTTTTATTCTAGATGTCACTGTTCCTTCAGCTTTATTAGTAGCATTATCTAATTTATCGATTGTTTCTTTTTCAAGTTGTTTTAATGACACCTTTACTTTCGATGTTCTAAGCTTGCTCGATATTAATTTATTCAAAGGATCAAGGTCATCTTTCAATTTACCAACCACCTTAGTTGTGTCTATTTTAGATTGTTTTATATCAATAAAATATCCCTTCTCTGATAAGAATTTAGAAGGATTTTTCCCAGCGGACCGACTCTTTGTGAGTGCCTTTGTGCCAGACTTTGTTGATCTAAATATATTGTTATAAATACTTTCAAGTTCTTTTGTAGCATTTCCAGCTCCAACTTTTCGAGCGCCACTTGTAACACCTTTGAAACCTTTTGATAAAACTGACCCAGCAACTGGAATTGCCGCACCTGCTGCAAGTCCAAATGCTGTTCCTTTTGCTGTAGTTTTTATTGCTTCTGGCAATGGTTGATTCTCTCTTATGGCAGTACCTGCTCCATATAATCCACCGGATATTCCACCAACCTTTGCACCAGTTTTAATAGCTTGCCCAAAAGCTCCTTTTAAAAGTCCCTTACCAACAGCACTAGCTTTTCCGGCTGGAACAAGATAGGAACCAACTTCAAATCCTGTTCCTATCCCTTCTCTAATGTTTTGAACAGCTTGCTGGCCAAATAGAGGTTTTTTAACTGTTTCAGCAGTATCAAATATAGTATTTTTGGCAGATTCTTTGTCTCCACCTAATGCTTGCAAACTAGCTTTTCCTAATCCAAAAGCTCCCTGTGTAGAACGAACAGCACTCGCCGCTGTTCTAGTAAATGGGCTAATTATAGATTCCAAAAATCCTTCTTTTTTTTCTGGCTCTACTGAATTTGGTACAGGTGTATAATTTAGTCCTTCATGTTCTGCCGGAATGGGTAGCGTCTTTTTTACTGTTTTACGTTTTTGATATTCTGCTCCTACCTTTTTAACATATCCGGGAACGTCATATTTAACACCAGCTGAGTTTGTTCCAACATTACCTTCCCAGTTTGGTTTTCCGGAGTTCCACATTGAGGCTATTTGGTCCGGGCCTAGGCCACTATCCTTCCAATCTTTAATTTTTAAATATGTTGCCTTGTTTTCATTCTCTAGTGTTAATTCTGCATTTGCGTCTCCTAGATATTTTTGAGCCGTAGACTTCCATGTCGCTGGCATATATTGATATCTAGAAGCTAATTCTCCAGAGGCACCACTAACAGGCCGGTTGCCTGTTTCAACCTGCCTTATTGATTTTGCTAAATTTACAACTTGCTGATCTAGTCCCATTTTATTTACCAGCTAAATCCACCCTCTGCTGCTCCTCCGCTAGTTTCCGGTTGAGCTGCTTGATTTAGGACATTTATTAGATTTGTGAAATGTTTTTTTACCTTGTTTAAATTTGCTGTCAATTGTTCTGAGCTTTGTCCGATGTCTAGTGAGGCTAGTGTTGACTGTAAGAGTCTATTTTCCATTTCAGATACTTGACCCAAGGCTCCACCTGTTGGTGAGGCTGCTCTCATTGCTTGCAGTGCTGAAAATCCAACGACTGCTTTAACGGTGTCAATCTTTTTATCTAAGTTGAATGCCGGGGTGCCTGGTATCTTGGATGTTGCTGCTCCAGCTATTCCAGTTGTCAAACCGTTAATCATTGGGGTCATTTCATCGATGGTACTCATAACGACTCCTGCTTGTTTGATAGCGTCCTTACCTAGCTTTGTTAGACCTCCGAGGATTGTCTGAGCTTTTGCTACGTCAGTTCGTAGGTCTTGAGGCACATCTGACAATTTTGCCTTTCCTGCATTAATTAAACTTGACCAGTAGGATGCGTCAGCGCTTACGATGTTTGAGTCTCCACCTCCTGCTAGTCCAGCGTTGGATGCGATAATGTTTCCAGTCGCATCATATCTAACTTGGTCTTTTCCTAAAGTAAAGTCATCAGCGCCTGCTGTCTCTGGTGCCTGAATAAATGATTTTGTTGTTGGATCGTAGAATGATGTTCCTGAAATTGGAGCTTTAGCAGCGTCTTCCCTGGCCAACTTGGCTTCTTCAACACCAACCATAAATTTGCTACCCTCTAATGCAGCCGTCCTTTTGGCCTGTAATAAAGCCGCCTTGTCTGCCAATGGTTCTGCAAGGTCTAATTTCCTTTGTTCTAAGTGTTGTTGTCTTCCTGTTATAAATTCCAAAGGAATTGGTCTGTTACCCTCTCCTGTATATGCTTTGCTGAATGATTCTTGAAGTTTATTTATTTCTTCCTGGTTAGCAATTTCTTCCGGTGTCAAATTTAGGTTTGATTGAAAACTACTAATTGCTGAATCATATCCAGGTGTTGCACTTACTCCTGATGTTCCTGGTGCAGACGGAGTTGCCGACGCACCATATGTTGATGATGCTGGTGTTGCTGGAACCGATGGAGTGGCCGAAGGAGCTACTGTTCCTCCTGTTGCCGTATTTATAGTTTCTCCGCTTGACGTTCTTGGTGCTACTGGAGCAACTGGCGCCGTTGGAGCGGATGGTACAGGAGTATAATTTGGAGCTTGACTATAATTTATTTGATCAGCCTGTGGTACTGGAGTAAATGCCTGCGATGGGTCTTGTGTGAAGTTTTGTCCTGCCAGTGGTTCCTGTGTGTAATTCTGACCAGCTAATGGGTCTTGTGTATAGTTTTGTCCACCATTATTACTCAATGTTATTGCTTCTCCGGGTCTTATCAAATTTGGATTTGCTTGATACTGAGGATTTAGTTCTAGCAAATCTTTTAGTGACATTCCGTTCTGACTTGCAATCGCTGAAAGAGTATCTCCATTTTTTACTGTGTACGGAGCTTGAGCAGATTGTTGTGATACTTGTGGCTGTGCTGGAGTATAATTCAAAGCACCCGACGATTGGTTCATCGCTGGAGTTGGTGTATAGTTTTGCTGGCTAGAGTTTATTGGAGAATAGCTAGTTGTTGGAACTGCCGGGGAACTCATTTGTGTTGTCTGACCAGTAGTTTGGCCAGGAGCAAAAGCTTGGCTTGCTCCAGACAATCCAGAGAATGCTTTTTTGAATGGATCAAGAAGTGATGGTGTTGCTGGAGTCATATTTTTATAAACTAATCGTTAGGTTTGGATTTATATAATTATTCTAATCTGTGCCGTCGTCAATAACCATGCTTGTATTTGTTGATGACCATGTCTTCACTAAGTCAGCAATTCGTCCTGTTGGGAGCCCTCCTCCTTGTCCGAAGTTTCCGTGTTGTGATAAATAAGCAGCTCCTCTTGCATCAGCTTCTTTTGCCCAGTATGTTCCGGCTGCATATAACCATGGGAGTTCTTGGTATACCTCTGGCAATAATGGCATTTGACCTATTGTATAAGAAGCCGATCCGGCTACTATTCCTGTTCCACCATACGCTCGAGTCAATGTCATTGTAGTTGTGCTTGGTACTGCTGAAATTTCATACCACAGACCGTCTCCGGTATTAGTAGTATTTGAATAAGTAATGCGTATATAACGGCCTACCATCTGAGCTGTCCAGCTAGTGCCGAATCCGACGATTGCAGTCGTGCCATTCGTTGCCGTTAGAATTGTACCAGTAGTATAGTCAGCTACACTAAGATCAATGACCCTAGATTTTTGAGTGACGTTTATAGTGTTACTAGCGCTGGCAGGAGTTGGCCACAAGTAAAGTTGGCCGCTAAATACGAAATACCACTCAGGGTAGTCAGAAGTATAGCTTGTTTCGTTTAATCTATCCCAATGATCCTTGCTTGGAGACATTTTTGCAACATATGTTTTGTCAGAAACTTCAACAGAGACTGCTCTGACTTGATCGCAGTCATAAGGTAATGAATAAGATTGCTGATCTGCAACAGTTGTCAGTTCTCTCTCCCTTTCAAGAAATGGCCAATCTTTAACAGCACAAATCGACCTATAGTCATCGTTTGCTAGTTCGTCTCCTATAGTTAAGTTAGCCGCACTTGAGTTTTTTGTTAAGACGCCATATAATGTGCGCCCTTGAGTATAACTTTTCATATTTTTATTATACCACTGTTAGCTCAACCTTAACAGTTACGTTTGCAACTGATGTGAGTGTCCCTGTATCTTCAAGCGCCAACCTGTCGCCTGCGATCAGAGATCTATTTGATAATGTTGAAGAAAGCACTCCGGTTTGAGTTGTGTTGGCCGTAGATTTTAATGATAATTCTGTTGACAAAACACTATCCCCTGATCCGAGAGCTTCTGTTCCTGAAAGCTTCTCTATTCCTATTGTTACTGCTCCCGCGTCATCTCCGGCTGTCTGATGAACTTCCATGACACTAATTACTACACAGGCCACTGGTACTATGTAAAATACCCCATAATTCGTTGCTGTGGCTGCGTCTGTGCCATAGATAGTATGATTTATGTATAATGTCTTGTTTTCAATGTTTGCGTACTGAATATAGCTAGAATCGAATCCATCGTGGAAATGATCAACTAATTCTGGATTTTTCTTCTGATTAGAAATATAAGAATTAATTATATCAATTTGAGACTGTAATTCTTCCGGTGTTTTATTCTTTTGTTTTGTCTTATCTATCATGGGTATAGTCTTACTTCTGCAAGTTCCATTTGAACCACGCCAATTGCTCCATCATTCATTTCAACCTGAATTTGTATGTTATCTAAATCTATTAATCCTATATCCGGTGTTGAAAAAATATAGGTTGAACTGTCAGCAGCGTATGAATCAATTTCAACAAATGAGCTAGTCAAGTCTTTACGATAGCTAATTTTTATATTGCCATCTGTTGCTGGATTGGCCAACACCACTTCAATGTGAGAGTATGTTGCCTTACCTACTTTTGTTGCAACTTTATAAAGAGGTGATTGAACAACTGTCTCGAGTGAAGTATATAGAATTGATCCATACTGAACTGAATTAAATGAATCTGCTCCTCCAGCATATCCCATTATATAAAATTCATCTTTTGCCCATATGGCGGTTGCATTTGTTTGCCCTGTTGATGGAGTATTATCAACTGAAAGTCTGCCATCTGGCCACACTCTCCATACTCCACTATTTCCACCTGCTCCACTAACTCCAACCAATAGAGATCCATTCACTCCAGCTATTCCTCCCCATGTTATTGGATTAGATGATATTATATGAGTATTTCCAGCTGCATATGTAGGTATCTTTTTAAAATTTTTGACATATGATCCTTGTGTAATATAAATATCTCCCCATGTCCCGGCTAAGATATAGACTGTTCCTCCGATATTTTTCATCTTCTTGATTCCAGTTTCTGGAACTGCAATTGGCAAAGTAAATGAATCACTGATTCTATTCCAAGGATATATTTTATTGAATGTATCTCCACCAATAAGTAGATTGGTTCCTAGCTCTTCTAGGCATTCAGCTTTCTCGCGCGGTGGCAGGTCAAGCGCTTGGTTATTATAAGTACAGGTTTCATTTCCTGATTCAGTTGCTCCTGGAACGAATACCTCATCAACTTTTTCAATAATACTTCCAACATACCGATCATCACAAAAGTAAATCGCAGCGTCTTGGGCTTCAATAGCTTCATGACTATTACTTGATCCTGCTGCTGAATTTAATGATGCCCATCCGTTAGCCCACGCCAATGCTTCAATTGCTGTTGAATCATAAACATCAATCACATCAATAAGTGCATTTCTAAATACAAATAAAAATGTTGAGGTTGTACTTGAAAATGGTGTAATTGCAAGTCCATCCCCATTTGCATTTGTTACCGAAGAAGACCCAGTGTCAATCGCTGAATTATGAAGCAAATAGGCCCTGGTATTACTTGGTATAAACCAAATCCTACCCTTAGAGCAAACCATGTATTTATTGTTTGCCCTAGTATCTTCTACTATATGTTTAATAGTTCCTATCGGTACTTGGTGCATTGTGTGAACTCCTGTACCTGTATCTGTTATGTCAATTTCAGTGCCTGATGCTGATCCAACTGAATTTTTATAACTTGTTGCTACTTGAAATGTTTTAGTAGTTACTTTTATTAAAAAATATATAGTATTAATTGCTAATCCAGCCGGCAGGGTATCTGTTGTTGTAAAATATACAGCCGCACCTCCAAAATTCTGCGCATTTCCTTCAACGTCTGACACTGTAGTACAGACATCAGTTCCGGCATCAGCCGTGAATGTCTGTTCTGTTATTAAGTGAAATAATGTTCCTGGCTTTTTACCTACTCTGACTGCTCCTGGGAAGCTATCAATATCTGCATTACGAAAAAGTCCGAATCCCTTGTGAGGAGAATCAGCCATTGCTTGATCGAAGTCTTTTATTATTAATGGTTCTTGTACGCTACTCATTTATTTGTTTTTATAAATTCAAGTATGCTTTTATTAACTTCATTAGAACTTTTCATTTCATCTTTAAGCTCACGGATTGCTCCTAGATGTTTTCCCTGCATCTCTCTATCTTGAGTTCGCTGATGATTAATAGTGTCAGTAAATTTTTCAGTATTAGATTGATTTTGGCAAACTAATGTTTCAATATATTTAGATTTTTCTTGTGCAGTTTTTATAAAATAATTAATTATTACTTTTAATAGCCAACCAAGCAGCCCGGTTACGGTTACTAATATCGCAATAAATTCTACAGTTGTTTCCCCTACCATTTTATATGATTGTTATTTTAGGTACAAATGATGATATGGTATCGCTAGAGACAAAAGATACTATATTTGTTGTATTTATGCCAGAAGATACAGATGTTTGAGTCATACTTACCTGTCCTGCTGGTGTCTTTGGGTTAGATGAATAAGCATACATTACTCCACCTGCACTATCATCAGTTGAAATAGCAGTTGAACCTGTTCCAGCGTTTGGTTTTACATTACCAGAGTTCCAACAAATAACAAAACAGTTATCAGATACTGTAGTTAGAAGTGAAGCATAAGAAGTTACATTACCAGTATTATATGATTCTTCTGCGTCTGGTTGTGATGTCTGCTCAGCCCCAGTATAAGATACAATAACTAAGTCAGATAAAGATGCTGGTGAATAAGATACTACTACATTATTTGCTCCAGTTGCAGGAGCAACCAGCATAAACATTGCAGTCCAATAGTTATTGTCATTCTTAACGCTATTAACTTTTGTCATTGAATCTCCATCGTAAGTTATGCCAGTAATACAATCAGTTCCATTAGCTTCACCATAACGAACACCAACAAAAAGAATAAGGTCTGAACCAGTACAGGTATGAGAGACCGTACGGCTTGTTTGACCAGATTGACCAAAATCCTCTGTCACGCTATCTAGTGTTGCCATATATTTATTCTCTTACGGCCATATAGACTGTTAGTCCTTTGGCTGCTGTTGTATGAATTGAATCAATATCTATTGTGATTATATTTCCGACTGCTAAAGCTGTAGTAGTTAGGTCTGGTGGAGTTGCTGCGGTAGTGGTTGTCTTCTCGGTTGTATCAATATCTAATTTGTTTGTAGTCATTATTGAGGTTCCACCAATACTAATATCAACTACCATAGTTCCTGTAGTTCCAGCCGTGCTATTTGTGGCGTATAAATAAAATGGAGATGAATCGCTCTGCAAGATTGTTCCGGCGATTGGAGATACAAAATCTCCCGCGATATTACTTGCTATTGCACAGTCGGTTGCGGCTTCAACTAAATTAAAAACCAACCATCTTATATTTCTTTTTGATGCTACAAACTGATCAACTGGAATTGCGCGGGTAGTGTCTGTCCCTGTATCAATCTCGGAAGCAATTGCTAATTCAACTTTTCCGGCTGCCGTACCGCTTGCAGCGCTGACTAGGTCAGTTACGTCTGTATCTACGCTCACAAGGCCTGAATCTGCTCTTATAAGGCCAGTTAGGGCTACTGGTAGAGTTACTGCTGTGGTGAACGTCGGAGAGTCTATTGGTGCTTTAGCGTTTATTTGCGATTGTACTGCTGATGTTAGGCCCTTGACATAACTTAGCTCAGTTAGTGATGGATAAGTCGCTACAGGCGCTGAAACGATGTTTTTTGAAGCATCTGTGATGAGTATTTCTGACGCTGTTAGATAATCTCCATTTATAGAAGTGTCAACAATCAATGGCATGTCAATTTTCATACCAAGTATGTTTGCATGGCCTTTTGCAATGTGATAATAATCATCAGTGTCGTCTATCTGATGTGTTATATATTGAGGAGCTGTTCCGTTGGTTAAATATCCCCATAGTTTGAATGTAGGGCTAGTTGTTATATCACTCTCTCCAATGGTGAAGTCAATTGCTCTTCCAACGGTATCGACATCATATATTTTAAATGCCGTATTGATACATATTATATCTGTTCCCCATGTATATTCAAAACCAGCTTGAGAAGTTACAACGGTTGGGTCTGCCATTTTAAAGCCTACACTCGATTCTCCAGTTATACCTTTTAGAACAAGAGTATCTGCTTCTATAATTCCTGCATTTGATAATACTGAACCTACTGGAGAAAGCATAGAAACATATCCAAGCCCAGAACCAGTAGCATCAAATTCACCAACCGTCCAATTAGAGTTTGCTGTACCAAATACCGAACTAACACCACCACTCACTGGTCCTGCTACTGTCAAAGCGTCTGTTGTTTTGTTATATACAATTCCGGCATCCCCACCTAAAACTGAACCGCCATCATTAAATTGTACTTGAGTGTCGCTTCCTGCTGCTCCAGCTGATACTGTGTCCCATGTTGGATTTGCTCCGGCTCCCTGTGTTTTTAAAAATTTGCCTGATGTCCCTGGTGCCAAATTTACCCAGGCTGTTCCGGTATAATAAAGAATATCGCCTTGGGCCTCGGTAGTTAATGTTACGTCAGTTAGGTCTCCCAAGTCTCCTGCTACGGCAGATACAAGTAATCTATGAGTTGTTGGATCTGCCCATAAAACTACAGGAGTCACACTATCAACATTCGATACTGCCAATAATGTTGTTATGCTATTTTGATCACGTTTTGCTTCTGCCATATTTTTATAGTTAAGTTGATTTTATTAATAGACAACCACTTGAATCGACATAGAGTGGAACTGGTGTTGTGCCATCTGCATTTGATGTGGCCAGCATAACTGCTTCGCCATTTTGGTCCCGTTCAGCATTATCTTGGCCAAAATCACTTCCGGTTGCTCCGTCAGCTATGTCAAGAACATGTGTTCCTGCCGTAGCTTTTACTAATGAAATTGTTTCTCCATCAGTATTTAACACACCTATTAAAGATGATACTAAATTGTTGTCATTTCCTGCTGTTGTCATATTATTTAATGCCTAGGTGCTCCTTAGCTTGCTCCAGGGCTTTATAGTTACTTCTGAGTGTCTTTTCTCTATTATACAATGTAATGTCTGTTTTGTCTTGTTCTTCCGATCTAATATCTAATGTTTTTTTAATAGTATTTAACTTCGATTCTATTTCATTCAGCTCTAATGTTTTATCGTTTAATTTAGTAATTGCATTTGTTACCTTAATCCATTCATCCTTTGCTCTCTCTATGGATTTTTTTGAATCATCTTGTTCTATTATAACACATTTTTCATTCTCAATTATTTTTTCTTCCTTTTCATCAAGTGACTGCATCTGGTCACGGTTAGCTTCTGCAATTTCTTGCAATTTTTCTCTATCTTTTTCCAAATCTTCTTTTTGTTTTTTAACGTCAATTTTATCTGTTCTTGCTTCGGCCAAGAGTATCTCAGCTTCTTTTTTAATTTTGTCAATTGGTTTAAGTAATTTTTTGCGTTCATTTTGTAGTTTGTTAATCTCTTTATTAAGCGTCACTTTTTCAGTTGCTTTTGCTTTTTTATATTCTTCAAGGTCTTCGTTAATTTTTTTAATTTCATTTTCTGAGTTCTCCCTGGCAACATTAATTTGAAGCACGAGTCGATTCTCTTCATCCCTTAACTTATCTGCCCTTTGCTTTGCTTCATCTAGTATTTCAGACTTTTGTTCTTGAATCTCTTTTTGATTTAAAAGTTCCATATAATTAATTATTATTTTTTAAACACGTCAGGATAATCTTCTTTTATTGAAGCTATTTCCTTTTCTAATTTTTCTACTTTTAGCAATACTGTTTTAGCATCCATTTTGCGTGTATTTGTGGTTACAACTTCATAGCTACCGTCATCTTTTTTAATTATGCTTTTCTTTGTAGATAAATTTCTCAATGAATCTAAACTTGGTATTTTTATAGTCATATTTTTTATTATTTGCTTGATATTAATCTTGATCCTATTGTGTCTACTTGATAATGAATACCTGTTGTTTCTAATAAAGCATCGCCAGCGTATTCATTAGCACTCGCAGCAATTCTTTCTAGCGTAAATAAAAATTGATCTCCTATATTAAAGTTAGTGCCTGTAATGGCCGTGAAGCTACAAATAATAGATTCATATTGTGTGTCGAAGTCACATTCAGCAGTTATGGGGGTGGTCGCGTCTAGTGTAGCTCCCATCTGTGCCAAAGTATAAGTTAATTGCCACTTAACTTTGTCTGTTCCTGTTGGAGCTGTTTTTCCCTGAAAATGTACATGGAATGTAAAATCACTACCTTCCTTGTAATCATGTTGCAATTCAAAGCTACCATGCACTTTTTCTCCTACATCAAAAGCTAAAGTTGTTATTCCTGTGTCTGTTCCGGTCTCGTCATCAAATGTGTCTATGTCCGGCTGTGAACTTGTTGGTCTAGATAATTGTGCCGATCCTAAGTTTATATCTTTCCATACAGCCTGAACAAGCTCAACTGTTTTTTCTGATCCACAATCAACCTTTAGGTCATCGTTTGTTACAATTTTTAAATTAGTACCATCGTCTGTTATATAGGAATTAATATCAGCAAAATATATATTTCCAGAAAAAGAAGCATCCTTCCATCTTAAATCAGAAGAACCTAGATCATATGAATCATCATCTGAAGGATTCCAGTCTAGATCGGCTGTAAAATAAAAATTAGCCAGGTCACATACAATTTCGCCTGTTGATGAGAAATCAGTTTTTCCAAATAAAAGATTGCATGTATCCGTGTCAGAATAATCAAAAATAGCAAACCTATCATATGTTCCGATGGCATAAGGTATTGGTATAACCGGTGAGGATGCCTTTCCTATGAGTAGTGGAATATAAACATGTCCTGCTGAAATTCCTGTCAAATCGAGATCTATCTCACTGGTCTCTAAATATGTATTATTGACCCCGGTAGTTATTCTTAAATTATCATCAAATAAAAAGTAGTTTTCATCTTCCATCCACGAAAGAGAGCCTGTGTTGGACGTCCCTATAAACTGTAATGTTACATCTGAATCAGCGGTGGAATTTCTGAAATTAAAATTATTGTCAAAATAAACATCTAGGTCGCCACCATTGTCACTACCTATTTTTGTAGTATTTACATTGAATTGAATATATTGTTCAGTATTACCAAGTTTCCAATCATACCCAGTCTCATCAACAATACCATATGCATTAGTTTGGTCACCAGCCCTTAAATCCCAATCTGAGATTTGTAGACCTACGGCACCAAGTAAGTTGGCTGTTCTTGTAGCATCAACAGATTCTATTGATATCTTCTGTCCAACAATAAGCATATACAAGTTATTACAAGTCTCTGCTGGAGTTTTGTCCTCTACACTAATGAGTTGGCCTATACTATAAAAAACAAAGTCTGATGTAGCGTCATTTATTATAGGTGCTACTATTAATTCTGCAACTAGCGGGATGTTACTGATTGACATGTCTTCTGTTCCTGAATACGTAGCATCAACGTTTAATCCAAAATAATGAACAGCATTAATCTCTGACTGTCCTGTTGCATAATTATTAATTGTTCCTGTTCTATTAGACTTAACAATCATTGCTGCGTTAGCATATGTATTTCCTGCACCAACTGGATCTGAACTATATGTAGCTATATCATATATATTAGAAGAAACATAAAAAGAACCGTCACCTTCCCAATCAAGATAGCCAGCCGGGTTTGTGCCTTCAATATAAAAACCTTGAGGCATATAAATTAAATTATTTACCCCTGAATTTGAATAGCTTGTAAGCTGATTAAATGTTCCTGTGAGGTCTCCTGGGTCAACAACTGTGTCTATAGTAAAATTTGTAGTCGCGTTTCCTAGATATGCTTCAGTTGCTATAAAATCTCCACCGACGTGAAGTTTGGCTGATGGGGAGCCTTCTCCTATTCCAACTGCGCCTCCTACCTTTAACATGATATTAGGGTCGCCACCGTTCCAGTCTCCTATAGCCAAATCATAATAACTTGATCCATCATATGGGAGCATTCTGCAAGTGGTCCCGCTTAGTACGTACATTTCAAGATATGCACCTATGCCTGAAGGATGACTTCCTGAGCCATTAGCCAACACCATTTCGGTTTGTACTATTCCTGATGCCGTTATATTTTCTACTGATGTTATATCTCCGGTTGTGGCAAAATCTCCAGTACCTATATTCATTGATCCGTCGGTAGATAGTACAACGCTATCTGTCCACTGAGTGAGCTCTGTGTGCTCTGAGAGGTTTAAATGGTAGTATTGGTCAGTTGTGCCTCCCTGCTTGCCTGAGGTATCGTTATGGGCCACTGTGGCCGTTCCTGCGACCCATGCTATCCCATTCCAGGTATATTGCTTGCTTTCATCTGTCACTATGATTGCCCATCCATTAGCAGGAGTCTGAAAAGTCCACTGGACAGCGTCCCATTCAGTCACATCATTAACGTGCCCGGCCCAGTCTCCACTTGCTGCTGGAGATTCCTCCGAACCATAGGTTAAAAAAGTAGAAGGGTCATCCTGGTTATTATAAGAAGTTTTAATTCGATCTGCCGAACGAGCTGAATCTGAAACTCTAACCTCGTCAACTGTCCCGCTAAATTGATAATTAGTTCCATCTGCTGACGACCCGAACCTTGTCGGCGTTGTTAAATTTCCATAAGAAGTTAAAGCATACTGTTTATTAAATACTCCGTTAATATAAACCTTAACAACAGACCCATCCCACGTGGCTGTCATTAAATACCAAGTGCCATAAACTGCCAAAGTTGTTGTTCTACCTGCTGCCCAGCCAATGCCTGATTGATTAGCTCCAATGGTGGCAGTTAAATAATCAGTATCATTCACACCGATCCAATAGTCAGAACTTCCAACACTAGAAGCTGACGCTTTATGTAGTGCAGTTTCATAGTTGCTTCCACCAGCTTCTTTTTTAATCCAAGCAGACACAGTTAAGGCCGACGGTGTAGGAAGAAAATTATTATTTACTTTTATATAATCATTAGATCCATCAAACCCTACTGCATATCCATCTTTTCCAGTTGCTCGGTATGTTACTCCTCCTGCTCCTATTCCATCACTGCTATTAGATGTTGAATCATAGAATGCTCCTGATTCTTCTCCTAAATGCTGAACCATTTTATAATTACTATCCCATGTGTCGGTTACTTCTTGCTGATTACCTGATAGAGCGTTTCCATAATACATATATATTTCAGTATCTGATGATCCTGACAAATTTCTCTTAACCCATGCCACAAGCTGTTTAGTTGTTGTGGTTTTAATATATTCTATTTCATGAGGAATTTTCGTTATACCGTCATCTGTTGTAAATAATATGTCATATCCTGATGCCAAGCAATTGTCAAACAAAGTATTTGCTTGATCTGTTATGTCTATATAAACAGGGAAGTCGGTCTCGTCATCTTCAACCTTAGTATTGTCTATTGTAATTTTCTGTCTATAATCCCAGTTCACACTGTACCAGTTTGATGCCGTGCCTGCGACTATATATCTATCTCCCAAGGTTGGCGCTCCAGGAGGTGTTGAAAGGTCTTTGTCTATTACAGGTGCTTGCCATGTGAATCCACTAAGCAAATCATCAACATATTTTTTCCTGGCTAAGTGATTATCCCCTGTTGGAGTAATTGCACACGTAATAAGGTTATTGTAGGTCCAGTCTCCTTGGATAGTATAATTAGACGACGCACTTTGAATAATTGAGTTTACTTTATTGTCAGTATAAAAAAGATTAGTTGATCCCTCTGTTATGTCATCAGTATCATCAACATTTTTAATAAACCAGTTGTTATGTTCTGCTTCGGTTGCGTGATAGTATTGAACTGCCTCTCCTCCCTGCAAACCAACTAGAGAGTTATGATCAAATGCTGAACCAATATCTGCCCACTCTGTAGTAGTTCCATTGTATGTATAAAATTTACTATCATCTATATTTTTTAATGCCATATTATTGGCTGCGACAGTTTCAGTCCACGCAGAACCACTCCACTCGTAGATGTTATTTTCTGTCCATCCTCCTCCGGTAACATTTGCAATATATCTATTTCCTGTAGCCTGTATTGCATCACCGACAGCGGCAAACTTTAAAATGGAATCCTGCCAGGCCAATCCTGATATCAATCCATCAACGTATGATTTGTTTGTTGCGTCTGTCCCGGCCGTAGGTGTGGCCAATGAAGTTATTTTGTATGAGTTAGCATTTAACTCCTCGCCAAGTTTTGTTGGATATAAAGTTGTGCAGTATAAATTATCTACCCTGTCTGTAGTGTCTGATATATCTCCGGTCATCACTATGCTATTTGTTGCAAGGTTTATGTTGCCTGTTGATGTTAGAGAATCGACGGTTGTGTTTCCGAGGTCACAAGTTCCGGTTGTTATAATGTTTTCGTTATCAAAATTTACCTCTCCTCCTCCGGCCGTTATTTGTAGGTCACCGCTTGCATCAAGAAGAAGCACACCTTGCTGGTCTGCTTCATTTATAAATGTTATGGATGGGCTTGCACCTGATCCGTCATCCAGTATAATGTCACCAATTATTGTCTGAGGATTTGGTTGATTCAATTCTAAGAATATACCTGAGGCATCAAAAAATTCCAGCGCTGTTGCCCCGGAATTTACGTCAATTAACTTGTCCTCCTGACCTAAAAAAGAATCAGGGGTATCCCTAAGACCGACAAATGTATCTATCCCAGGTTGTTCGATTCGCATATTATAATGCTTTTACTAGCTCTTTTATTTTTTCCTCTCTATCATCTAGTTCTTTTCCTTTAACTGATAGAGCTTTTTCATAATCGTCTAGTTCTATCTTTCGATCGTTACTATTGATTTCTTTCTCTTCAAGTTCCAATCGTAAGCTATTTAAGTTTTCTTTTATATTATCAATCTTTTTAATCTCAGCTTCGGCTACGGCTTCTCTGTCCTTCTTAGAATTTATGAACATTGTTTTTTCTTTTTTCAATAAAACAACATCATCTTCTATTTCCTGCTTAATAGCACTTGCCTTTTTAATTAAAGATTCAACATAGTTGAGTGATTCTTTTGCCTGAACAATATCTCTCTCAAGAGATCCTTTAATCCTTGAATGGCTTGCTACGTCTGCCTGCAAGATAACAAGATTATCTCTGCACTTTTCAGTTGCTTTTTGTACTTCGTCAGGTACTGCCATGTTTATTGTTGGTTGTTGAGTTTGCATATTTTATAGTTCGGTTACTGTGTAGCGTGGTGAAGTACCATCTACTGTTATAATTCCTGTATAAATAATACCTTCCATTTGACTGAAGATACCACCTAATCCATCATCATTTCCAGTCCCTGCTTTTAAAACTATGTGGAAGACTGTAGTTGATCCGGACGCTCCTAACCTAACAAAAAGCGGGTTCGTACCCAGATTTTGGATACTCCAACCCGCTCTTGCAGTGTTAGACTCCAAGGCTGTTCCTGCGCTAGCGATTTCAGGTGTATTAGCTGTTTGTTTAGGGCAGATTATGCCCGATGAGTCTGACATAAATTTATAGTTTACTTCTTATTTTTTAGTTGAATCTTCTGGTTTATCAGGTTCCTGATAGTCATCTTCTTCTGTTGGCACAGTACCTATGACCTGAGGTGCTCCTCCTGGCCCGGAAACTGTGTTAACTGATGCATCGTATGGATCTACGGATTCTCTTGGCTTAACATTTACATTCATTGAAGGTTCATCAGATGATTGGCCTCCAGTTTCAATGTCTAGGTTATCTTCGTCTGCTACTTCTTCAACCAAGAAAGCCTTTAAGAATATATCCATGAATGCTGGAACTTCGTCTGGCTTTTTAGGAGAAGTGTATATCTCTTGTCCATTTTCAGTCAAGATTTGATTTGTTAAGTGTTTAGCAAAGTGTCGAGCAATTAAATGTTGATAGTATTTTTTTGCTCCTGGCTTGAATGTGTATGCTTTGCCATTCCAGTATCCTGTGAATGGCTTGTCTGTGAAGTTGTGAAAAAGATATTTTTGAGTTGTCATGTTGTTATTCGCCGGTCGGAGAGTCCGGCTGATTAGCTCCGAAGGCTGGCGCGGTGACTCCAGCCGATTTTATAAGCACCGTTTTTTATTTCAGCGATTGTGTTTATAACAATCTTAGGTTTACTGTTGTGTATTCAGCGCTAGTTCCGGCGATCATTGCAGTACCTACTAATGAAAGTAATTCTGCAGCTCCGTCGGCTACTACTTCTACAGCACCATTTACAGTTGCTGATGCAACTACATCTAGTCCTACGCCTATTGTGTCGTCTGAAAGTACAGCACAAGGGCCTGATAATTGTAACCAACCATAGTAAGCGGCTGTAATAGCTTTAACGGCTACACCAGCTGGGCTTGAACTGGTTGTGGTTGGGTTTATGATAACTGCATCGTAAGGATTTTTGATGATGTCAATTGTTGTTGCCGTAGTTAATGCAACTTCGATTTCGTCATCTAAGTTTAATGTAACTACTGCACCAGTGGCAGCTGCATGAGAGCTGATTCGATATGTATATCCCTCTCCAGCGTCATCGGCGGTTGTTACGAATCCACCAGCGTATTGGTTGGCAGTGACTGTTACTGTACCAGTAGTCACGATTGCTTTTGCACCAGCTGAAGCTGCGGCAATTGCCAAATCGTGATCACCAGTGTCCTGAGCAGAAGACTGTTGTAGGTTTCCAGCTACTAGAGCTGTTCCGCCTGCTTTACAGTATCTAAATGCTCGACCATCATTGCTGTGTACCAATTCACCCAAGTTGTGAAGAGCTGTTACACTTTCTTCACGTAGACCTTGAGAGACCACTTGTGGTCCGGTTCCGGTTAATTGTGTCATGGTTTTATCTGTTAGTTTGTTAGATTGTTTATGTGACTGTTGGGGCAACTGCTAAACCTAAAGCGTTAGCGGTTGAAGTGTAAGACTGCATCTGAATCCTACCTGATGCTGATGCTTCCCAATCAGTAATTCCAAGTCCTAGGAATGGAGTACCAGTTACTAGAACGTGGCCGGTAGCAGATTGTGCGGATAAATCCATACAACCAGTTACTGCCTGTCCGTCATTGGTAGAGAAAGCATAGAACGAACAGTTCTTGAATTCAACCCAACGATCAATAGCACTTGTTCCAGTAAATAGAACATGATTTTGTGTTCCTGCTGTATCAGCGTGCATTAAGAATCGACAGTCTTCAAACACGTTACGAGATGCTGAGTTTTCAAACTCTAGAGTAGCGTTTGCTGCGCCTCGAGTGAATGTGTCTGATCCTAATGTACAACCACCAAAGTAGTTTTCTTGTCCACCGTTAATGTTTAATGCTCTCCATGGAGTTGAGTCAGCAGAAGTGGCATTATATGTTCCCTTGAAGTCTACCCCTAGGAAAGAGTTATAATGTCCGGTAATAGATACAGTCTCATCAATGTCAGCAGAACTTGTGAATGTTAAATTTTTCATTATACATCCATTTTCACTAACCACTAATGATCCGCCAGTACCGAATTCAATTCCAGCTCGATTGTCTTGAGCGACTGGAGCACAACTACCAACTAGATGGGTAAATCTTTTAGCCCATGTAATTGCTGAAGTCTCAGCTGCTCGTCCTGAGCCACCTGTTGGAGCAATAATGACAGTGTCATGTTTTCCACTTACACATTTTGCGTAAGCTGCGGAAACTGTTGCCAAGGCATCATCCTGAGATGTACCACTATTGGCGGTGTCACTTCCTGCTGATGGATCAACATAGAAAATGTTGCCAACATATGGAAGTCCTATCATTCCAGCAATATCTTCCGGGTGTATTCTAGCACCATATTTCAATGCAGGAACGTAATTGCTTAATTTAGTCATTTAATTATTTCCTTTATATTTCTCCCTCTCTTGTAGTTTTTAGCTCAAGGTAAAAGGCGAAACAATTATTTATTTAGACTCCTGTGATGCCAGTTAATTTACCGTGACGTTTAGGGTTCTTAGTGATGAACTGTCCGCCGAAGTAGATGTGGCCAACAACGCCTGCTGCGTTAGCTGGAATAATCCAATCACTCCATGAGAATCCTAAGCCCATTGGTGCACTGTAGTCGTTTCCTTCAATCTGAGATTTGTAAGCTACTGGTTTTGCCATCTTGTATGGTAATGCATACCAATCTAGGTCTTCCTCTCTAACAGCGATCAATGCGCCGGAGGTACATTTTTCATCCATTAGAATTGGTTTACCGTTGTAGGATAGAGCTGTGAAGCCAGTTCCACCTTGTAGGCCTTTCATCAATGAAGCGCTCTTTGTGATTCGTTCTTGTGGTCGTAAAAGTTGACCATAGAAGTTGAAGATTGCTTCTGTGGTGTAGAATGCAGATGGCTTTTGAGCACCTGTTGCTACGTTGATCCACAAAGTATCTACTTTAGCTAAGGTTAAAGTACCACCGGAGGCAGTAACAGTTCCTTGTAAAGTATCGTATGTTGATCGGCTTAATCCACCAATAGTTGCGACTGCACTTCCATCATCAACTAAAGCTGCAAGACCTAGAGGGTCTTTACTGCTGTTTCCTGTACCGTCTGCATAGAAGATAGTTCCTAAGTCGTCGGCCATGTCTTCTGTATCAGATTGAATTGTGAGCTTCATTAAGTCTAGAATTTTATCATCTGTGTCAGCTACTGAAAGCTCATCACCAGGCAATGCACAAGTGATTTGATAAAATGAAGGAGTAAACTCCATGAACTGTCTGTTGTCAGTTGCTGCGACTGAAAATGTGTCGAAGCCTCTGAATGATTGACCAGTGGTATTCTTTGATACCTTAATTGGTGCTCTTAGTGTTCTTCCGCTCCACTTCTTCGCAGCACGCACTACGCGCTGGAATAGAACATTTGATCCGAGAACAGTGTCCACAACGAAAGGTAAATAGTCTGTCTGCACTGTGGTCTGTACTCGTTGTCCGTATAATTCTGTCATTTTTTTGTAGGTAAGTTATTTAGTTATTGAATATGCTGAGACACTTACCTATGAGCTAACTACCAAGGACGATTTTGTTTAAAGTCATTTGTAGTTTTGAAGTTTTTAGGCTTTGTCTCTCCCTTTGATTCTGATGTAGTAGCACCTGCAATCTTCTTTTTTTCTGCTGTGTTTGAACTAGAGACTGGTTTGGTTACCTGGCCTTGAAGTATTTTCATACCGGCCCGGTAGTTCCATCGACCCTTTGAGTCTACCAGTTCATTGTCAATTACAACTTTTAGAAGTTTACTTTGGTTGACCTTTTTTCCTTCTGGATTCAGTTCTTTGTCTTTTTCAATTTTGACAATTTCGTCTTTCATGTAGGTAGTTGCTTCTTCAACTGCCTTTTGCTCTGCTGTTTTAGTGCCGTTGAACCTTTCAAATGCTTTTTCTTCAGCTGCCTTTAATTCAGATTCTCTGTCTGTTTGGTAGGCTTCCCATGATGCTTGATCTCCACCGAACCATGATGGAATTGGTTTTGATTTAGTTTCAGCCGGTGGCTTCTTGCTAAATTCATCACGCAATGTTTTCACATTATCCTGATGACGGGATTCTTGGTTGTTGAACCTTGTTTCCCATTCTTCTTCACGCTCTAACCATCTTGGATGTTTGTGAAACGGAGTCTTTTCGTCGACGGTGTCGCCGTCACCGGCATTATCATCGTCGTCGTCTGTATCATCCTGACTATTTTCGTCGTCCCCGTCAGGCGATTGGGTGTCTTCCGTGTCGTTGTTTTCGGATGGCGAGTCCGTAGAGGTGTTGTCCTCATCTACACTGTCATTGAAGGTGATTGCACCTTCTTGTTGTGTGTCTGCCATTGATTCTTCAGTCATATTGTTACGATCTATTATTTAGCTACTGCGCCATAGAACGAGAGCGCTTTTATTAATTAACTTTATTATATCATATTTTAAGCAGTTTGGTTGTTTGGTTTAGGTTTGTTAGCTGATTTAGCCGCTTCCTTAATCAATTCTGCCTCCATATCTTTTGCTTTCAAACTATCATTATATGCGGCGACTGCTTCCGGATGAAGTTGAATGCCTGCCTGCATAGCCATTTGGGCCTGTCCTTCTGGAGGCAGGTCTTTGAAACTGATTGACTTGCTTGGCGGTTTGTCTTCTACTTGGCCGGCTGATTCTGCTTGTCTTTGCATTACCTGTTTTACTCTTTCATCACTAGTCAACAACATGTCCGGAGCATTTGCCTCGAGCCATACGTTGGCTGCCATCTCTTCCGGGTTTGGATAGTCTAGAGCTTTATATAAATCTAATAGGGACATTCTGTTCTGTCCGGCCAAATCAATCGCTTGGTTGGCCATTGTTGTACTATCTTTTGGCAACAGAGACCCTTCCTTTACGCTAATTATTACCTTTGGTTTGTCTCCCTTGAGATATCTATCATCATAAACATATAGTAATTGAACGAACCAATTATACACTCCATCGGCCAGCTGTTCTAAGTATTCACTAAAACCTCCACCGATTCTGTCTGTATCAAGCATTCTACTCTGTAGTTTTCCTCTAACCGTTTGCTCGTTGGATAATCCTGCCGAGCTTGATCCTGCTGTGCCAAAAATATCTCTCATTCTTGTCCTGGTGTCGACTAATTGGTTATAAACGTCTCCAGGCAGGGATGGAGCACTCATGCGCGCTACAGCGTCAGAAACGGCTCCTGTAGGGATTGTTACGGTTCCACCCTTCCTAAGTGCCTCAGTTACTCCCTTAGCCTGTTGCTGAGTCAATCCTGATCGTTCCATTGATACCACCATACCACCGTTCATGCTGTCTGCATTCTTATCTATTTGCCTTACCCTCTTGTTGACGAGGTCTTGGCTGGCTAAGTTCTGGCCTATCAAAGAAGTTTCATCGATTGGTTGTTTTCCTAGGTTAAAAACTGACAATAATAAATATGGAAGTCTAGGCGAACGAAAATGATTGATTCCTGTGATAGTTTCTGTCTGTGGCTCTGTCTCTACTTCATTGCCTAATTCATCAAACACAGGCTCTGCTTCCATTTTTACTTCCTCATCATAATTCCAGTGAGGATTTTTCTTTTTAAAAAGTACGTTATCTCTTCCAAGAGTCCAGCACATAAATTCACTACTCCACCACTCAATAAATTGTATTTCAGTACCGAGGGCTTCATTTCCTTTGTCATCTTGAGCCAGTTTTTTAATTGCTTCTATTGCTCCTTCTTCCCCACCTACTGATTCAAGTGTGCTGATTATTTGCTCTGCATTAAGTTTTCTATATTCTCCTATTCTATCCCCGGTGTAGCCTTCTTCGTCAACAGTTGAACCTGGGTCTAGTATCAACTTCTGTGGCCTAATTACTTTAGTTGTTGGCATGTCCTTGTTTAAGTCCCAGCCTACCTTTTCTGCTCCCAATAAATATAAAGCCCAATGTCGAGCTGTTTTTTTCATCTTTAACCTTAGCACAAGTTCATCTGCTATTTCTCCTAATTCTTTTTGTAAATTACTAGCAAATGTTAAATTTTCAGGTGTTTGCTGTTCCTTGCGTGATAATGTAACCATTGGATCAGGGTTTCTGCGGGTAACCTGTGGGAGGTATGTCTCCAAGGATTCAAAAATGACGTTATCAACCAATGGCCTTTGACCTCCTGATTTTGGCAAGTTATATTGTTTTCCTATCCAGTATTCTTCGTTTTCTTTTGAATGTTCAAACCATTTAGAATAAACTTCTGATTCCTTCCATGCTTTCTCCCATTTTGAAGTCAACGATAAAATATCCTCATTAGACATTTCGACTTCTAATTCAGGGAATTTTTCGGACACTACACCCTCGTCTGTTTCAACATCAAGGCTCTTTCCGACAGCCTTATTGACGTTACGTCCTAAAGAATAAAATGAATCTAGTATAGTCATAGTTTTATTATACAACTTTTTAAGTTAGTCAACAACATTTTTTATTCACTTCTCCAGTCATCATCTCTCTCTGTCCACCATGGCTCCTCTGGAGTTGAGTCTTTTGATCCGAACAACTCGTCCGGGTTAAAGTCTACGGTATTGTCCGGGTTAACAACATAGCTATCTGCTTGCCGTATTTCGTCTGCTCCTACAATCGAGCCTGAACTTCCAAATCTTGTTAATCCAACGTACCAGTATAGTGTTGCGTGAACCCAGTCATCTCTGTTTGAGCGAAGCCATTTGTATTCAACGACTCCTAGAGTATTTTCCTCTGATATTCTATAAATATGACTCCAATGTAGCCAGTATTCATGATAGTCTGCTTTGGTTCCACGATAGAGCCTGAACCTCTTGTCTCTCCAAAAATCCACCAATAGCTGTATCATTCTGTTTCTATCAACAATTACATTTCCGCTTTCATCCTTTTCTCCCCATCGGATCAACTGCATGGTCTTGCGGTCCCTGGCGTAGTGGCACAGGAACACTCGGCCGGGGTATTTGTCTCTTAGTTTCCTGGCTCCGATAATATCTCCTCCTTGGTCTATTACCATTATACTATTTGGAAAGACTTTTAGGAAGTATTCAAGTGTTTCGTTTGGCGCTAGGTTATTGACCTCGTCCGGGACGTAGTCTGTCATCTCTCCGTAGCCAAGTATTCCTTGCTTATTTCCGTAGACATAGCGCAGTTTGATGCCGGTGTCTACTCCGATTACTATTCTGCCTTGCATTAAATTCTTTTCAGGTGTTATGGCATTTTTGATCATGTCTTCGGTTACACTATTTCCTCCTCCTGAATATGGTAGTCCGAGCACCTTATTGTAGAAGAAGTCCATTGTCTGTTTGCCCTCTACGACTTTATTGTGTTTTTTTATGATTTCTTTTGCGCTTACCCACGGCGCCATCAATAATGAAATGTGATAACCTGAGTATTCAGCATTTTCCTTGCCCTTCCTTGGTTTCCATGTGCCAATTCTTCTGTCCCTGTTTTCAAGAACACCGTGGCACTTCTTACATTCAAATTGAGCCTTATCAATGTTAATGCTCATCTTTTTAGGGTCTTCTGTATTCCAGGTCAGCATTTGAGAGTATCCACAATGTGGGCATTTTATGAACCATTCTTTTTTGTCGCTGATCTGCCATTCAATATCAACTCCACTATTTGGAACACTTGGATGGCTGAACACGTGCGTTTGCTTGAACTTTGAATGCTGTAGCCGGGCCTGATAGTCAGCGATAACATCTTGCTTCGATGAATCCTTTTCATCATGAACCAATCTATCTGCGGTGACCATGATAGCTGCCTTCTTGCTCCACGTTCCTCTAAAATACACCTGAGACTTGCCTATGCGCTTCTGCTCGATTGTGTCCTTATCCTTTGTCAATATCTCCATTGACGGATTGTTGGATATAATACGGTTTACTTTTCCTCCTACAAAAACACCCACGTCTTGATCAGTGGGCAGTGTGTAGATGATATCCATTTTATTGGATTCAGCGTCTCGGATAGTTTTAATGATTTCAAGTGTGCTTAGGCCAATCTGAGCTGCCTTCATGACGACTAGGTTCTTGCTTTGGTCGTTGTATATGTCTATCTGAAATTGATGGTTGTACCAATCTATCGGGTCGCCTTTTTCATTCTTAATCTTATAATAGTCGACCCAGGCATCCGCGTCCATCTTAGCTAGTGTCCTTGAAGCTTCATCTGAACTAACCTTCTCAATTTTAGGTATTGCTGGTTTCTCCATTTTTATTAATTTCTAATTCTCCGTTCTCCCAGATTGTTCTAGTCTCTCCGCATAAAACACAGCCTGACATTGCACCGTATTCATCGTCCCAGCGTTCGGCTACTATATTACTAGTTGAGTTAATGTTACTAACATTCTTTGATGGTCGTCTGGTCTGTTTAATGTGTTGAAATTGATGTTGACAAGTCATATTTAGTTTGAATAACTTTTAATTAATAACATTGCACTTCCATAGTCAATGGCATTTCCGTATAAATCTCCAGCTAGTATCAATGCTAATCTGTGGAGTATTCTAGTCTGCTCGTTTCGGTCTTTTTTGATTGTCTTTAGTGCTCTCAATTGCGCGCCATATGCTTTGGCCTCTTGGTCTATTCTAAACTGTGGATCTCGTAGAAACTTAACCCACCATAGCGCCGGGGTCATGTATCCGTCGGTCTGTTGCTTCATGTGCAGTTTTTCGTGAACAACGACGTCTCCTGTTATCTGAAGTTTGGCCGGGTTGTAGATTGTGTCTCCGTATGTGAAGAATGCTTGAACGTCTTTGTATCCTAGGAATTGACACACGCTTTTATAAATTGGTGGCTTCTCCTCTAATACCTTCATGTCTTCGGGGATTGGTAGAGTTTTTGGTGTTCGTTTTTTTTTCATGATGATTGTTAATTATTGATTATTATTCTAGCTCCTTACTTTTGTCCTCTATCCTCTTGCGCCTGGCCGATCGAAGTATTGCCATTGCATTTTTTTCTTCTTCACTCATCTCTTCGGTTAGGTCCGCTACTTCAACTCTACCTCCGTGCTCAACTTTGCTTGTAGGCATAAAGTCTTTATCTTTTTTCTCCAACCAACGCCATGCGTGCTGTGGGTCATTTAATGCAGTTACTATTGTTTGCTGAGCGAGTAGGTCCGGCTTAAGCCTTAATGCCTCCTTTTCTTCAATAAACTTAGGGTTAGCATTCTGATAGTTATGTAATGTTGACACGGTTATTCCGGTATAAGCACACGCTTTAACGTCACTTAGACCTATTGAATATGCGTCGTTTAGTTTTTGTAATGTATCATCTGTCATTACTGTTGGTCTGCCACACATACAATAGCCTTCAAGTCCTTTGAATTTCTTGCCCTTTGGTCTCTTGGGCTTCTTGCATTTTCCGCATTTTCGTGGTGGTGCCATATATATCAATTATTTTTTATAAAAGGTGGGAGGAAGCCTTTTGAATTTGACCTACGGATTTGTCCCCGTAGCTGGTTTTCATAATATGCTCCCTCCCAAGAGCTTAAAGAACTTGCGTCAGTCGCAACCTACGTCTTGTGCTACTAACACTTTCCTTTCTATTCTTGTTGTGGCGTTCGCCGATTCGTCAAACTTTTGCCACTCGCTACAATTCATCACCCAGATGCGGTTGTGCTTTAGCACACATCCTTGTCCGTCTTGGTGAATCGGGCAACTAGAGGCAAACTCGCAGAGACATTCATTGTCCATAGTTAATCACCTCCCAGCTCAGCTCCTTATTTGTATGGGGGTACCTACAAGGAGCCTAACTGCACTCTTATCTTGTGATAAGTCCAGACAAGGCTGAACTGGGAAATGACTAACGATTCTATTTATTATTTTACTCTAGCAATTCCCATGTTGTTGATAGCTTCATCTACTTTTGCCTTTTCGTTTTCTGACATACAGAAGTGAGCTGGATGTTCCGGGTCTAATAACATTGTGGCTGCTGTTTCCTTTTTTATAAAGAAACAATTTTTACCTTCTTCTTCTGTGCTTGGGTTAGGACATACTAGATACTGACCTTTGTCTTCTAGCTGAGTGTCGCAGTTAGGACACTTCTGATAAAATAGATTTTGCCATTTTCTTTTTGGTCTTGGTTTTTCAAATTCTACCATACGATTTTTTCCCCGTCACGCATGACATCACGGTTACCAGTGTAGTCAACGTATCTTTGAATTATTACGTCGGCGAAGCGGGGGTCTAGCTCCATGCCTACGCATATTCTATTGGTCTTTTCACAGGCTATCATTGTTGAACCTGAACCTAGAAAAGGGTCCATTACTATATCATCGACCTTTGAACTATTGTTGAGCGCATACATTATCAATTCAACTGGCTTTTGTGTCGGATGAACGTAGTCTCTGACTGACTCGCGCTTCATTGTCCATATGGTAGTCTTACCTTCCTTCTCGGCATCTCTTTGCTTCTTTGCCCATTTGGCAAGTTGCTCATCTGTCTTCTGAAAGTCTATGATGGTCGTGTTGGTTCTATCTCCATAGAAAATTGGAGATATTCCCTTTACGTTAGCATAGAAGAATGGTTCATGCTTCCATCTATAGTTTCCCCATCCCATTGATGCGGTAGGTTTATTCCAGATGAGTTGATTCCTTATTTCAAAACCACTTAAAGTTAATGCTTCTTCAAATGTGGCCTGAGTGCTAGTGCTATGAAAAACATAAATGCCGGCACCTTTTTTTATTACTTCTTGCCAATTAGAGAATGTATCACTTAGAAACGACTGAAATGCTACCGACTCCATCTTGTCATTCATTATGTTGGTTGACGTGTTTTTGCCTGCTCCTTGATAATTTACATTATAAGGTGGATCTGTAAAAACCATGTCAGCCTTTATGTCCTTGAGTATTTTCAGATATGATTCTTTTTTTGTTGAATTCCCTACGTATAGTTTATGGTTGCCGAGCTGGTATAATTCTCCCTCTTTGCTTCTAGCATTTAATGGAAGTTCTGAAACATCGTCATCCTTGTCGCTCAGGTCTACTATTAGTTTTCTGTCAAAGCCGGTAAGGTCAAGTCTTGCTATGTCGAGTTCCTTTAGTTCCTGAATAACTAATTTCATATCCCAGTCTGATTCGTTCAGCTTGTTGTCGGCCAATCTGTATGCCTTTGCGTCTTCTTCGCTTATTTTTACTTTTAGAACAGGCACCTCTCTCATGTCTAGATATTGAGCGGCCAAGTATCGTCCGTGTCCGGCTATCAGTACGTCGTTTTCATCAACAACTAATGGTTGATTGAAACCAAATGCCTGAATCGAATCTGCTATCTTATTGATTTGTTCTAGCGGATGCTTTTTGGCATTTTTTCCGTATGGCACTATCTCTGTAATCTTTCTATTCTCTATTTTCATTTTTTTATGATTAAGTAAATTACTTGCCTCTTGTTTCTATTTATTTCCTCGATGCTTCCTTCTTCCTTATTTATTTTACCTATAATCTCTAATGCTTTTAGGTGGTTAGCGTTGCCAAACTCCGGGTTGAAGTCTTTAACCACCACATCATAATTATAAATCATACTATTTTATTCTTGTCTAATCTGTTGAGGATTTTCTACCAATAATCCAGTTACCGTTACCAACAATGATGCGATAGAAACTGCACTCTCAATTTGAGCGATCAGGACGTCTACTGGGTCCATAACACCAATATCATGCCAGTAGCCAATCTCTCCTGTAACTACATTGATTGCTTCTTCTTCCATTAATCTTCTGTGATTCTTTAATCCAACATTATATTTTAATTGTTCGAATGGTACTTTTAGAGCATCATTTAATAATTTACTTGAAGTCTCAATGTTTAGCAGGGCTATTCCTCCGCCGGCTATTATTCCGCCTTGGAATGCTGACCTAGTTGCATTGACGGCATCCTCTACTTTATATCTCAATGCGTTGGCTTCATTCTCTGTGGCTGCTCCGACTTTAATGACTCCTACTTTATTACTAAACTTAGCAATTCTTTTTTCTATTAGGTCAATCGTTCCTTTATGTGTTTCGAATGATTTAGATTTTTTCAAATCTTCAATCACTTTTGTTATTTCCTTTTCATCTCCTTTTGGCCCGACGATTGTTGACTCTGTTCTCTTGGCAATGAACCTGTCTGCTCGGCCAAGGTCTTCTATTTCAGCATCTTCAATCTTATTTCCTTTGGTGTCACTAAAAACTTTTCCACCACACATGATCGCCATATCTTCTAGGAGGTTTGTTTTATTGTCTCCGGATGGTGCATTAACTGCTACAGCATTAAATTTACCCTGCATTTTATTAACTACTAATGTTGCTAAGGCTGTCTGCTCTATGTTTTCTGCAACAATTACAAGGTTAGTTATTTTTTTAGCAAGAAGTTTTTCCATTACACCTATTACGTCTTTTGCTTCTGTCAATCTGTAGTCAGTAAATAGAATGTAAGGCTTCTCAATCAGGGCTTCCATTCGGTCCGGGTTGGTTACCATATAAGGGCTAATGTATCCACGGTTAATGCTGATTCCTTCTTTTAGCTCTACGCTTGTTTCCATTGTGTCTGATCTATCGATTGTTAGTATCCCATCCTTTCCGAGTTCATTCCATGCATCTGCAATCTTTTCTGAAATGATTTCATCATCGAAGCTTATTCTAGACACCTTTAATAATTCATCATGAGTTTTGACTGGTTTGGCACGACATATTAATTGCTTTTTAGCTTCTATAAATCCCTGTTTGAGTTCTTTTTCGATTTCTCTTCCATTACGTTTTTTTGCTTTAAGTTTTGCAACTTGTTTCATAATGGCTTGAACAATTATCAAAGCACCGGTAGTTCCGTCTCCAACTCTGTCATTTGTTTTTATTGCTGTTTCCCGGACTAGCTTCATTATTGCATTCTCGTTTGAGTCTGCAAGTTCTAAATCTCTTGCAATTTGCACTCCGTCATCAACTACCATGGCGTGAGTTACTTTGCTGATTATAACTTTATTACTTGCCGGGCCGTACGTTGGTTTAATAAAGTCAACTGTTTTGTCTACGGCCTTACAAATTAAATTGAAAGTTTCTTTTTGAGTTACTTTTACTCTTGATTTCATAGGTTTATTATGGTTTTATTTGGATGATAAAGTTTCATGAATACTCCCTTTGTTGATCCAAAGTCTTGAGCATATTGACGGACGTGGGCTTTTAGATATTCAGTATTTTCAATTTTTCCTTTGTAACCCTTATTCCACCTCTTTGTAATGCCACAGATTTTGCACTTCTCAACAGTCTGCTGTGGAGTTTCTCCTAGCTTAATAAAGTCATGTGGCTGCCCGAATCGACAGCCACTTAACCTTGTCCCGTATCTGATCGGTGAGCTTTTCATTTTAATTATTCTTTTGTTACTTCTTTTTCTGTGTTAGCTTCTCCTTTTCCGGCTTCGTCTTGCACAGTTTCAGCTTCAACTTTTTCATCTTCGACACCCTCTTCGGCTTCTTCAGGAGCGTCATCAGATGTTGGTTCATTTACTTCTTCTTCAGGAGTTTCTTCTGTTTCTTCCTCTACTTTTTCATCTGCAATTTTTTCATCTTCAATAATTTCGTCTTTTAAAGTTTCCTCTAAGACTTCCGGTTGCTTTGGTTTAGCTCCGCACCGTGAGCAAGTTTCTTCGCAAGCGTTCATTACGTGGCCATCAGTGCAAATTACTTCTGTCATTTTTTTATGTTTAGTTTTTTAGAAAGGCAATGACATCTTCATCTAAAAGCAATTTATACTCAACTTCTTTTGAGTATTCCCGGCGTTTTATTGTTTCGCCTGCAAATGCTCCATAGATTATTTTGTCATCAACTTTTATGTCTGTTACTTTACTGCCAACAGACTGAACAGTTCCAACGGATTTTTGTTCTTGCTCATCTGTTGATGGAAGAACTAAACCGCTCTCTAATTCGTGAGATTCTTTTTCTACTGGTTTCACGAGCAACCAGTTTCCTCTTGGTTCGATTGTTTCTTGATTGATCATATTACATTAATTCATCGATTGGAGTATCTCTACCCACTTCCCTATTTTTTTTAATTATCTCGTTCCGGGCTATTGTTGCGTCATCATCAGGAATATATATTTTTCCCTGTGGTCTTGGCCCGGCATTAACAATTTTTGCTTCAATCTTTTTTGATTGTATCTCTATCTGTGATCTAAAAAATGTTAATGTTGTCACGGTTACGATCGCAATTAAAAGCCCGACTATAATTCCTAACACAAAATACATATTAGGCTTCTGGGTTAGTTATTTTCTCTTCCGGCTTTGTTTGCTGTTTCAATTGTTCTTCTCTTCCTCTAACGCTGACAATTACTGGGTCAGCTCCTAATGTGCCACCTTTTAGAATTTTTGGCATTGCTCCTAGGCCTAATTCATATTTGGCTAGCAATGGTCCAATCTCTTCATTGAATCCTTTTAGTCTCTCTTGTAGGTCAGCTTCGTCTGGACCTTTTTTTTCTTCAGTTGGTGCTCCGGCTTGTAGTGGACCATCAACTTTTTTTTCGTCTTCAGTCATAATTTCTTTTATTAATTTTAAGATTATTTTTTAGCCCAGCGTTTTTCGGCACCACGTTTCCCAATTGTAGACATGTATTTTCGTCCATGCTTCTTGAGAGTAGCTTTTCCTCCGTGACTTCCAACAAGAGCATATGCTCTACGCTCTTCTTCTGTCAGTTTCTTCTTTTTAGATTTATTTATTGTATCGATCATATTTTTTAATGTCGCTGATAATGGCAGGACTTGGTAAGACTTGGCCAGGCGTGGCCTTGTCTATCTGTTGACGGATTGTCAACCACCTGCACAACGCCTTCACTTTCTATCGGATAATTAATCCAGCATTATCAGCAACTATTATATTATACCAAGCCGTTGCAATTATTAATAGTGCTAACCTGTGGATAATTATTTAATAATCTTCATCATATAAATAGTTCTCTGTTGGTGGCGCTTGTATTCCGGTTAATTCTGCTATTGCCATCACATACTCCATAAATGCTGAAACACTTAATTTTGTAGTGCTCTTCTTTATTCTGACCTTTTCACCGAGTACCTCCACGATCCCCTCTGTTAGGAATTTCCCTTTGAAGAGTTCGTGGAGGCGGTCGAGATTTCTCTCCCCGGTTTCTGAAGCAATCAATGGCAAGTAAACTCCCCAGTAATAACTATTCTGCTGCAATGAGCGTTTTGGCTTGCGATTGCTAATCGTTAGAGTTACCTTCTCTCCTTCATCAAATTTATTAAGTTGATGTTGGTAGTATTGTTGACTATAAAGTTCTAACGATGCTAGGCCTGTGCTTTTTGATTTTATTACTGTTGCAGAGAATGGTTGCGAGTACGTCAGGTTCTCTGGCGTATGTGGTTTTTTACTTTTATTTGATTGCATTGTCTTGAATGTTAAAATTAATTATTCAGCTACTTTTTCGCCTTCGTCTTCAGTCGATTCCTCGGCTGGAGCTTCAACTGGAGTAGCAACAGTTTCTTCAGTAGCTTCTTCAGCAACTGCTTCTTCTGCTTGCTCTTCTTGAGTGTTATTTTCGTCGTTCATTTTATTGTTTTCGTTTAAGGGTTTTTTAATCGACCTTTATTGTTTACATTATACCATTTTTGGCTGTCTTTTCTTAGGTGGTCCCCATGATGACTGCTTAACTAATGTCATGAAGTCGTCCGGGCCGTCGCTGTGTTGATCCAAGGTTGCCTCGAGTATTCTCCACTTCATCCTCCACACGTCAGTCTCACAACCCTTAACCTCTACAAATTCCTTAGTTCCGTCGTTATGGTAAACCACAAAATCCATATAATAATTTGTGATATGTATTCCATTAACTCTCAAATCTAGCTTTACCTGTCTCTTCCAGCTTTTAATGTTTCCTGATTTTAGAGAATAATCTAGTGCCTGGGCATACTCTGCTTCAAACATGCTTTGATAAGTATAACCATCGTATGTTTGGCTTTTATTATGGTACTTGGATTCTTTTTTTTCTGAACCTTTAATCGCTCCGCAGAGACATACGTGGTCTCCGGTATTTGCATCAATAAACCAGCGATGATTGTGTTTTGCTTTGTATTTTAATTGGTATGTCATCTCTTATTAAATTTTTTTAGGAACTTGTATTTTTTCTGTGATGTTTAACATAGGGGTTAAATTTTATCACTCAATAATCCTTTTATCTCATCTAATTCTTTTGAATACTGATGAGAATAAGCACTTGGCTCTACAATCTTAATAATAAGAATTAAAGCCCAGATTGTAATTTTCTTTTTTAATGATAATTCTTCTTTCTCCATACTCTTTTTCACTTAATTATTTAGGGGGGGTTAAGCAAATCCTTGACCTGTTTTTATTAATACCCAATTATTTTTTCCTTGTCTTTGATATTCAGCATTTCGTAGTGGTAAATCTAACTCATAACGCCAATCAGATTTTGGATTCTTTCTTGCTAATAGTTCAAATTTCATTAAAGTAGGAGCATCTTCCCATTCTATATTAGGTTCTTCTGAATATACAATTTTTTTATCTTGTAATATAAATGCACTACCAAATCCAGCAATAATTTTTTCTCTCATTGATAACTTATCAATAGTTAAGCCACAATGTAAACAGCCTATAATTTTACTCTTAAGTGGTTTTAAATACTCCATAAGTTTTATTTCCTCTCTAATACTTCTAAATAATTATTTACTAATTGTTACTGACGGAGATTAATTGACCACCAGAGCTAGTGCACGTCTGCCTTGGTAGAATAGTGTAATAATCCCAAGCTACCTTTTGTAGGGTCAGCAACATCCAATAAACAACTTTATTTTAACACTTCTAATAACCAATTTTGTGTTTCTTCGGATTGCTCTGCGAGGGTGTTAATTATCTTATCTCCGCCAACTTAAATTAGCGGAGGAAGATAACTATTCTTTTACTGAAAAAATACCTTTAATAGCCATAGTTATTGCCATTTCAAGTTGAGTCTTAGCAATATTAACTAATCTTGCTTTTTCTGATCGTTCACCATCTTCAATAGTTTCATCTATTGCGTTCCATAAATCTTGTGCTAAATGCTTAACACGTTTTCCTTGTTCTACTTGCTCATCATCTAACTTGGTGTAAACTTGTCTAAATACATCATTCTCTAACGCATTTGGAAAAGCCTCTTTGTTACTCAAATCCTCTATAGGAGTTGGGTCATTTGAATTTCCTGCTGACATAATTTTGTTCCTTTCTTAATTAATTATATTTTTTAAAAACGTCAAATCCAGTAACGATTCGTT